>Ga0209573_1000280_pt1 | contig 120001 bp, 103 predicted proteins | sample TNRBio252014_DNA_FD_185870 | JGI IMG/M metagenome (GOLD analysis project Ga0209573, IMG submission 185870) | Wastewater treatment Type I Accumulibacter community from EBPR Bioreactor in Madison, WI, USA - TNR Reactor_6/25/2014_ DNA (SPAdes)... | ecosystem: Engineered > Bioreactor > EBPR >...
AGCCCTGGAGCATCACCGAGCCGGCGAGGCCGACGAGGACGACTCCCGGGGCGACGCGCGCGATGCCTTCGGCGATCGCCCGCGCGAGGGCCTCGTCCTTCGCCGCTGCGTTGTAGAGGGCGCCGTGCGGCTTGACATGCGCGAGCCGCGCTCCACAGCGCTTCGTTACCTCCAGAAAGGCCCCCACCTGCCCGGCCACGGCGGTGGAGACCTCCTCCAGGGAGATCCGCATCGTGCGCCGGCCGAAGCCCTCGCGGTCGGGGTAGGACGGATGCGCCCCGACGGCGACGCCACGGGCGAGCGCTGCTCGGACGACCCGCTCCATCGACGCGGCGTCTCCCGCGTGGCCGCCGCAGGCGACGTTGACGGACGTGACGACGTCGAGGAGAGCGGCTTCGACGGCGGCCAGCTCCGAAACCTCTCCGACGTCGGCGTTCAGGTCGATCGTCCTCATGCGAGCTCCTGCCCCTTCGTCTCCGGAAGGAACCGCATGAGGAAGGCCCCGGCGACGTAGAAGGCCGCCGTCAGGGCGAGGGCGCTCCCGATACCGTGCCGGTCCGCGAGGGCCCCGATCGTGAACGGCGCGAGCGCGCTGACCGCGCGCCCGGCGTTGTAGCAGAAGCCCTGCGCGGCGCCTCGTACCGCCGACGGGAAGAGTTCGGCCAGGAGGGCGCCGAAGACCGAGAAGTAGCCGTGCCCGAGATAGCCGACGAGCGGGGCGAGTAGGAGGATCGCCGCTTCCGAGCGTGCGAAGAGACCGAAGGCGGGAACGACGACCGCCGCGCCGAGGACGAACGCGAGGAAGACGGGCCGCCGGCCGAAGCGGTCGGCGAGAAATCCGAACGTCGTGTAGCCGAGGAAGGCCCCCGCCTGCATCGCGACGATGAAGCCGGTCGAGCGGACGAGGCCGAGCCCCGCGCCGCCGGCCGCCGCGGGCGCGGCGAGGAAGCTCGGGATCCAGGTGAAGAGCCCCCAGTAGGCGAAGAGGAGCGCCGTGGAGAGCGACGTCGCGGCGACGACGCGGCCGAGGAGGGGTGGCCGGAGGAGGATGGAGAGGCCGGGCCCGCCCTTCGTGCGGACCCCGCGCTCCCTCCAGATCGCCGGTTCCGGCACGCGCCACCTCACCCAGACCGCGAGGAGGCCGGGAAGGACTCCGAGGACGAAGAGCGGCCGCCAGCCGAAGCTCGGGATGACGACGGCGGCGAGGACCGCCGCCAGGATGTAGCCGATGGCCCATCCCGACTGCATCAGGCCGATCGCCTTTCCCCGGTGCGCGGCGGGCCAGGTCTCGGCGACGAGGACCGAGCCCGCCGACCACTCCGCCCCGAGGCCGAGGCCGACGAGGGCGCGCCAGAGCGCCAGCTCGCCGACGGTGCGTGCGGTCGCCGTCGCGCCCGTGAAAAGGGCGTAGGCGAGGATGGAGAGTACGAGGATGCGCGCCCGGCCGAACCGGTCGGCGAGGATCCCCGCGCCGATTCCGCCGACCGCGGACGCGATCAGCGTCACCGATCCCAGCAGGCCCGCCTGCGCGCCGTCGAGGCCGAACTCGGCCCGGATCGCCGAGAGCGCGAACGCGTAGAGCATCACGTCCATCGCGTCGAGCATCCAGCCAGAGGTGGCGGCAAGGAGCGCGCGGCGGGCTTCCGGCGAGGCCTCGCGAAGCCAGGCGAACCTCACGGGAGGAAGACTCCGGGTCGGGTGAGTCGCGCCTCGCGCTCGAGGAGCAGGCGGCGCGCCTCTTCGAACGAGACCGGCGCGAATCGGACCTCGTCGCCGGGGCGGAGCTGGGCGAGGGCGGAGAGGTCGGCGGAGATCACGCTCGCGATCTTCGGATATCCGCCCGTCGAAGGGTGCTCGACGAGAAGAACGATCGGCAGCCCCCCCGCCGGGACCTGGACCGCCCCCGCGACGACCCCCTCCGTGACGAGCGACCGCGTGGGGGCCGCAAGCGGCTCACCCTCCAGCCGAACGCCGGTCCGGCTGGAAGAGGCCGAAACCCGGAAGGAGCGGAAGAGGAACGATGCGAGTGCCTCCGGTGAGAACCAGTGCTGCTGGGGCCCCGGCGTGACGCGCAGGAGTCGGCGCGGCCCGTTCCAGCGCGCGGCCGCGGCGTCGATGCGCCGGCCTCGCGGCGCGTCCGCCGCGGGGCCGGACGGGAGGATGTCGCCGGCCGCGAGCGCACGCCCCCCGAAGCCTCCGAAGACCGTCGCAACGTCGGTCGACCGGCTTCCGAGGACCTGCGGGACGTCGACTCCGCCGCGGATGCAGAGGTATCCGCGCGCGCCGGACACCGCACGCCCGAGGGTGAGACGGCTGCCGGCGCGCACTCGCGTCGCGCTCCACGCTACGAGCCGATCCCCGTCGAGTGTCGCCGCGAACGGGGCCCCGGCCAGCGCGACGAGCGTCTCGTCCTCGAAGACGAGCTCCGGCCCGTCGAGCGTCGCCTCCAGGGCCGCCGCTCCCTCGTCGTTGCCGAGGAGGAGGTTCCCGAGGCGAAGCGCGTGCGCGTCGGCCGCCCCGCCCGGCGGGACGCCGAGCGCACCGAGGCCGGTCCGCCCGAGGTCCTGGACGGTCGTCAGGAGCCCCGGCGAGAGGACGCGGATCATCGCGATCCCCTCGTGAGGAGGTCGAAGTCGTGCACTGGGACGGGGACGAACCGGACCGCGTCGCCGGGCAGTAGAAGCGACGCGCCCTCGCGGCCCGGGTCGAAGAGAGGAACCGGCGTCCGCCCCACGAGTCTCCAGCCGCCCGGCGTCGCTCGCGGGTAGAGCCCCGTCTGGCCTCCCGCGATCCCGATGCCCCCGGCCGGCACCCGGAGGCGCGGCACGGGGAGACGCGGCGTCGCCAGGCGGGACGGGAGTCCGAGGAGATAGGCGAAGCCCGGCGAGAAGCCGAGAAACGCCACGCGGTAGGACGCTCCCGCGTGAAGTGCGACCGCCTCCTCGGGCGTGAGCCCCGCGCCGCGGGCGACGTCCGCGAGGTCGGGCGCGTGCTCCCCCTCGTAGCAGACCGGGATCTCGACCGTTCGTCCAGCCGGCTCGAGGGCGAGCTCCGGGGGAGGCAGGAGCGTCCAGACGGCGCGCTCGATCTCTCCGTGAGTCGTCGTCCGCGGGTCGAAGACGACGAGGAGCGACGTGTAGGCGGGCCGCAGGTCGACGAGTCCGGGCGGCGGGCTCGCCGCGAGCGCCGCGCGCAGGGCCAGGACCGCGGCCGTAGCGCTCTCAGACGGCTCGGCCGCCAGGACGGCGAGGAGCGCCGTGTCGCTCGCCGGGACGAGACGGGGAGTCGGGGGGGCGCCGTCGCCGCTCACTCTCCCTGCACGATACGCGTGGACGGCTCCCCTCGACGCCGGGCCGGACCGGGATTAACGTGGGGCCAAACCGCGCGGAGGAAACGCTTCATGGCTCTCGACGTCTTCCACCAGGTCCTGAAGAGGCTCCATGACCTCGCTGGCGGCAACCCGCGCCAGATGGTCTCCGTCGTCGACGTTCTGAAGCAGGAGAAGCTCTTCGGGAGCGCCGAGATGATCCTCAACAAGTTCCATACCGAGGGCTGGATCACCGACGCCCCCACGAGGGACCACGTCTACGTGACGACGTGGGGCATCGAGGAGGTTCGCCGCCTGGGCGCGCCCGTTCCCGCCCCGGCCGCCGCTGCCTCCGGAGCCACCACCCCCGCGGCGGCGAAGCCTGCCGCGCCGAAGAACGCCGTCGCGCTGCGCGGGGCGGCCGCGAAGGCCCGCGAGCTCGCGGAGACGCTTGAAGAACTCGCCACGGGTGCCGGAGGCACCGCCGCCCAGCGCAAGGCGAAGGCGAAGAAGGCTCTCGCCGCCACGTCGTCGGCCGTCGACGAGGCCTTCGAGTGAGACTCGACGCGCTCCTCCCCTCCCCGGCCCGGTTCCTGGAAGGGCGCCTCGGCGCCCTGCGCAATCCCGGGATCCTCGCCGGCTACGAGGCCTATTTCGAGGGGCGCGGAAAGGGGATCTCCGAGGCGGTCGACCGGGCCGGAACGCCGCCCCTCCGGATGTTCGACCGCTTCGGAGCGCGTATCGACGAGGTCGTCTTCCCGCCCGAGTACCGCGAGCTCCTGACGAAGGGGTACGAGGCCGGCGTCGTCTTCAAGGCCGTCGAGGAAGGGGATCTCTTCGCGTCCTACCAGGTCGGCTACGTGACGTCTTTCTACGATGCGGGGCTCTACTGCCCGCACACCGTCTCGCTCTCGACGGCGATCCCGCTCGCCAAGTACGGCTCGGCCGAGCTGAGGGCGAAGTACCTCCCGAAGCTCCTGAAGCGGGACGCCTCCGTCTGGCAGGGGGCGACCTGGATGACCGAGGCAAAGGGGGGCTCGGACCTCGGCTCGTTCGTGGAGACGGTGGCCCGGCCCGACGGCGACCGCTGGCTCCTGACCGGGGAGAAGTACTTCACGAGCAACGTCGGCGCCGAGCTTGCGATCGCAGCGGCTCGCCCGGAGGGGGCGCCGGCCGGTGTCCGCGGCCTCGAGCTCTTCCTCGTACCGCAGCGGCGGGACGACGGCTCGCTCAACTTCCGTGTGCGCAGGCTCAAGGAGAAGATCGGCACGCGCGCCGTCCCGACCGGCGAGGTCGAGCTGGACGGCAGTGTCGGGTTCCTCCTCGGGGAACGCGGCCAGGGGACCTACCTCGTCCTCGAGGCGCTCAACGTCTCGCGCGTCTGCAACAGCATCGGAGCCGTCGCGCTGACGCAGCGGGCGCTTCACGAGGCCTGGAGCTTCGCCGAGGGGCGCGTCGCGTTCGGGAAGCCGGTCGCCGAGCAGCCCCTCTTCGCGCGGCAGGCGCGGGAGCGGCACGAGACGCTCCTCGACGCGTTCGCGCTCGCCTGGGAGGCGGTGACGCTCCTCTCGGAGGTCTGGCGCGAGACGCCCCGCTACTCCGACCGCTACCACCTCTTCCGGCTCGTGGCCCACCTCTCGAAGTACTGGACGGCCGAGGTGGCCGTGCAGACGGCGAAGTGGGCGATGGAGGCCCACGGAGGCGCCGGCATCCTCACCGACTACCCCGTCGAGAGGCTCCTGCGCGAGGCGATGATCCTGGGCATCTGGGAAGGGACGCCGCACCGGCAGATCCTCGACGGGATGGAGGTCGTCGAGAAGAAGAGGGTCCACGTCCCGCTCCTCGACGGGATCGCCGCGCGGAGCGGGAGCGCCGTCGCCCTCGCGATGTCACGGTCGGAGGTCGACGAGTGGCTCGCCCTGCCCGCGGAGCGCAAGGAGGCCGAGTCGGAGCGCGTCTTCGTCCGCCTCGCCGCGACCGTCGCCCGCGAGCTGCGCCGCGCCACGCTCTGAGACCCGATGGAGGGGAGGCGCCGAAGGCGCCGCGGGGAGGCTCGTGGCGAGTCTCCCCGATCCCTGCGCTCAGCGCAGGACGAGCATCCGCTCCTCCGTCATCTCGAGGAACGCCGAGGCGGGCCCTTCGCGCCCCGTGCCCGAAGCCTTGACACCGCCGTAGGGCATCGGGTCGCTGCGCCACGTCGGAACGTCGCCCTGGATGACGGCGCCGACCTCGAGCGTCTCCCACGCGCGACGCACTTTCGCGACATCGTGGCTGAAGACGCCCGCCTGGAGCCCGTAGCGGGAGGCGTTCCCGCGGGCGAGCGCCTCGTCGAAGGAGTCGTACGTCGAGAGGACCGCGCCGGGGCCGAAGAGCTCGCCGGCGACGATCGGCTCCTCGTCCGGGACGCCGTCGAGAAGCGCCGGGGAAACCATCGACCCCTCCGCCGTTCCTCCCGCCAGGAGGGTCCCTCCCGCGGCTTTCGCGGACTCGATCCACTCCAGGACGCGATCGCGGTTGGCGGTGTCGATCATCGGGCCGCAGAGGGTCGAAGGCAGGGACGGGTCCCCCTTCGGGAAGGCCTCCGTCGCCGCGACGAGGAGGTCCCGCAGGCGCGCGGCCACGTCGCGATGGACGAGGATGCGCTGCACGCTGATGCACGACTGCCCGGCCCAGGCGTAGGCCGCGGCCGCGATCCGGCGCGCCACGTCGGGAAGGTCGTCCCAGTCGGGCTCCACGATCACCGCGGCGTTCCCCCCGAGCTCGAGGGCGACGCGCCGGTTCCAGGCCTTCTTCCGGAGCGAGAAGCCGACCTCGGCCGACCCGGTGAACGTGAGGAGCGCGAAGCGCGGGTCGGAGACGAGAGCCTCGGCGTCGGACGCCCGCGCGGGAACGACGGAGAGGGCCCCGTCGGGGAGCCCGCTGCGCTGGAGCGTATCGGCGAGGAGGAGCGCCGCCGTCGGCGTCTGGCTCGCGGGCTTGAGGACGACGGGACATCCCGCCGCGACCGCCGGGGCCAGCTTGTGCGCGACGAGATTCAGCGGGAAGTTGAAGGGCGTGATCGCGAGGACCGCTCCGACCGGCACCCGTTTCGTCAGCGCGATCCGTCCCGCGCCGCTCGCGAAGCCGGAGAGGTCCCGCGCCACGAGCTCGGGAAATCGGGCTACGTGAGCCGCAGCGAGGAGCGTGTCTCCCGCGCGATCGACCTCGCCGCGCGCAAGAGTGAGGGGCTTGCCGGCCTCTTCGACGATCGCCTGCGCGATCTCGTCCCTGCGCAGGAGAAGGTGGGCCCGCGCCGCCTCGAGGATCGCCGCACGCCTCTCGGCGGAGAGAGCGGCCGTCGCCGGGGCCGCCTTCGCAGCGGCCTGCGCCGCCCGCTCGAGCGTCGGCGCGCCTGCCCGCGCCACGCGTGAGACCGGCGATCCGTCCCACGGCGAACGGACGACGGCCGTGTCGTCGCCCTCTTCCCACACGCCTGCCAGGAAGAGCTTCGTCTCTCTCATTTTGCGTCCTTCCCGGAGCCCCTGACCTGGGAGCCGAGGCCGAAGAAGCGTTCGATCTTCGTCACCAGGGAGACGTGCGCCGCCTCTATGCGATGACGGCGGGATTCCTCGGAGAGCCCCTCCGTCGCCGTGGCGAGCTCCACCTGGCGCGCCGCGAGGATCCGGGACACCGCCTCGGCGATGGCAGGGCGCTCGTGCAGGATCTCCCTGAACATCTCCTTTCCCAGACGCCAGCACTCCGTCTCGCCCACCGCGATCACCGTCGCGCGCCGCGGCTCGCCGGTCAGCATCCCCATTTCGCCGAAGATGTCGGGGGCCGAGATCCGGCTGACGAGGCGCGGAGGGGCGTCGGGGACCTCGATGCGGACGTCCCCCGCACCGTGCGTCAGGATGTAGAGGTCGTGCACCTCGCGCCCCTGGACGACCATCGCTTCGCCGGGGGCGAAGGGGGCGCGGACGAGCCGGGGCGCGAGGCGCTCGCGCTCCTCGGCGGTCAGCGCGGCGAAGAGAGGCACGCTCTCCAGCGCGGCGAGCCGGGCTTCGTCGTCGCGCCGGGCCTGGCGCCTCCGGTGCCCCTCCTCCTCCACCGTGACGAAGTTCGCCGTCGCCGGCCTGGAGAGGGGAATCCCGGCACGACGGAGAGCGTAGAGGACGCGCGTCCTCACGATCGAGTCCGTCGGGTCGTCCAGGAGGAGGTCGGTCAGCCAGTACCGGACGGCGTATGAGGCCCAGCTCTCGCGAAAGTCCATCAGGACGACGCTCGGGGCCGGCTCGGCCGCGACGTTCGCGATCGGCTCGCGCGCGAGCGCCTCGAGCACGGTCTCGAGGACGGTGACCGGCGAGGTCCGGTAGTCGACTCCGAAGAAGACCCACCGCCTCTCGAGCGGCGGCCGGCGTCCTCCGGCCTTCCCGAGAAGGAGGAGAGGCGTCTTCACGAGGACGCTGTTGGGGACGAGGAGTGTGTCGCCGTTGCGGGTCTCCACCGCCGTGTGTCGCCAGGCCGTCTCGCGAACCCGGCCGGACGTGTCGCCGAACTTCACCCAGTCTCCCGGCTCGACGGCCCCTTCGAGCTGGAGGGCGATGCCTCCCATCACGTTTGCGAGGGTGTCCTGCAGCGAGAAGCCGATGACGGCCGTGACGACCGCCGACGTCGCGACGATCCCGGTGACGTCGACGTGGTGGACCGAGAAGAGCCAGATCAGGAGGGCCACGAACGAGAGCCCGACCGCGAGATCCCGTGCGATGCGGGGGACCTTCACGCGGGCCCGGGGGAGGAGCAGGTCGAACACGACGACGGCGGCCAGGCCGAGGAAGGCGATCCCCTGCAGGAGGAGGGCGATGAAGAGGATGGTGGGCACCGCGCTCGGGAGCTCGAGGAGGGCGAGGGCCCCGGCTCCACGGAGGAGGACGGAGAGGCCCAGAACGAGGACGAGCCTGACGATGCGGCCCCTCGCTTCGCGCACGGCGACGAAGAGGAGCGCCGCCCCCAGCAGGAAGGCGGCCCCGAGCCGGATCGATTCCGGCGAGAAGACGGGAAGCGCGCCGGGTCCGGGCATGGGAGCGGGGGACCAAGGTAGCACGACCGGGGCGTTCGGAGCCGGACGATTCCTTTCTCTTCGCGTCTGATGGGATATTTGATCTAATATCTCAACCGTGAGCACCGCACGGCCCGCCCCATCCCACCGCCAGCTTCGGCAGGTCGTCGCCGAGCGGCTCCGCGCCGACATCCTCGAGGGACGCGTGCCGTCGGGCACCTGGATTCGCCAGGAGCGCATCGCGCAGGAGATGGGCGTCAGCCAGATGCCCGTCCGGGAGGCGCTCCGCGAGCTTGCGGCCGAGGGCCTCGTCGAGCACGCGCCCTACCGCGGGGTCCGCGTGACGGAGGTCCGCATCGACGACGTCGCCGATCTCTACGCCTGCCGGGCCTACGTCGAGGGGCTCGCCGCGCGCGCCGCGGCCGCTTCGATCACCGACGACGAGCTGCGCGAGCTCGGCGCCGTGGCCGAGAAGATGAAGAGGCGCCTCGCCCCGCGGCACCTCGCGGAGTACCGCGAGCTGAACCGCCGGTTTCACACGCTCGTCTTCAAGGCGAGCCGGCGGCCGTTCCTCGTGCGGACCCTGGAGCAGCTCTGGGGCTCGTTTCCGACGATGCTCCTGACCCGCTTCATCGAGACGACGGACACCTCCCTGCCGGACCGCGACGCCGAGGACGTGGCCGAGCACGGCGCGATCCTCGACGCGCTGACGCGGCGCGACGGCCCCGCCGCCGAGAGAGCCATCCGGCACCACATCGAGGAGGCCGCCCGTCACCTGGCGGCCGCCGTCCGCCACGAACCCCCTCACGCCGAAACCGAGACCCTCCCGGCGCCTGCCCGCAAGGGCCGCCGGGCCTGACGAGACCGAGAGGAACTAGGAGGAGCCATGTCCCACGCCCGCACCGCCCTCGCCATCGGCCTGGCGGCGCTCCTGATCCTGGCGGCGCCCCCGCTCGCCGCGCAGACCGTCTCCGGAGCGCTCACCGGCAACGTCCTCGACGACACGGGTCTCCCCCTCCCCGGGGCGACCGTGACGGTCACCTCACCCGACCTCGTCCGCGGCTCCGCCTCGTCCGTCACGGACGCCTCCGGAGGGTTCCGATTCCCGTCGCTCCCGCCGGGCGCCTACACCGTCGAGGTGACGCTCCAGGGCTTCCGAGCGGTGCGGAAGGAGAACGTCCGGCTCGGCCTCGGCCAGACCCTCTCCCTCCCCGTCCGGATGGCGCTCCCGAGCGTTGCCGCCGAGACCGTCGTCACGGCCGAGGCTCCGCTCGTCAGCGTCGTGTCGAACAGCGTCGCGGGCAACATCACGTCCGAGTTCATCCAGCGCCAGCCCGTCTCGCGCAACCAGACGTCGATCGTCAACATCACCCCGGGCGTGAAGGACGGTCTCGCCTACGGCAGCACGCAGAGCGCCTCGAACGCCTACAGCCTCGACGGCGTGAACGTCTCCGACCCGGCCTCGGGCGAGCAGTGGATCCTCCCGAACGTCGACTGGCTGAAGGAGGTCCAGGTCTCCGGCCTCGGCGCCGACGCCGAGGTCGGCGGTTTCACGGGCGCCGCGATCAACCTCGTCACCAAGTCGGGCGGGAACACTCTCTCCGGCGACGTCACCGCCTACTACAGCGACGGCGGCCTGAACTCCTCGAACTCGACCGACCCCGACCTGACGCCGGCCAAGGTCGAGTCGGAGACGGACTTCGCCGCCAACGTCGGAGGGGCTTTCAAGAAGGACCTCCTCTGGTTCTTCGTCTCCGGCAACGAAGTGAGAAGCGAAGTCCAGCGCCAGGGCGCCGAGAACACCGACGTGAGGAAGTATTCGCGCTACCTCGGAAAGTTCACCCTCCAGCTGAACGAGGGGAACAAGGTCGTCGGCCTTCTCGACTACGACGGCGTCACCCACGACCGGCGCGGCATCTCCCTCTACACCTACGAGAGCGCCTCGACGCGTCAGGAATCGCCGAACTGGTCGTACAACCTCTCGTGGGAGTCGATGCTCTCCTCCTCCAGCTTCCTCGAGCTGAAGGCGACCGGCTTCACCGGCGCCGACGACCGCCTCCCGTACGGCGGGCCGAACACGCCGGGGCGCGCCGACGCCGAGAGCGGGATCTCCTGGCAGAACGCGACCTACACGAACTTCGTCGACAACAGCCGCCTCTCGTTCGACGGCGCCTGGAGCATCTTCGCGGACGGCCTGATCGCGAAGAACGACAGCCACCGCTTCAAGATCGGCATCAACTACGAGCAGGCCGAGGCCGACGAGATCCGGACCCGCAACGGCGGCTTCACCTACTACGACGACAGCTACACCTGCGACAGCCTCGACGCCTACCTCGCCGACCCGTCGTGCGCCCTCTTCTCCTCGGACCGCGGCAGCGACATCAACCTCCAGAGCGTGAACAAGGGGCTGAGCGCCTACATCCAGGATTCCTGGCAGATCTCCCGCCTCACGGTGAACGCCGGCGTCCGGTACACGAGGTACGAGGCGGGCTTCCGCAACGGCGACGAGAGCGTCTACGCCCCCGGGAACCTCTTCTCCCCCCGTATCGGAATCGTCTGGGACGTCTTCGGCACGGCGAAGACCGCCTTCAAGGCCCACTACGGCCGCTACTACGAGGGACTCTTCACCTACCTCTACGACCGCGAGGAGTCGGGGGAGGTCTTCACGCCCACGACGTACTGGGACTACAACTTCGACACCGGCGCCTTCGACATCCCCGCGGGCGGCGGCAGCACGAACCGCGCCACGCTCGACCCCGCGATCGGCCACCCCTACATGGACCAGATCGTCCTGAGCCTCGAGCAGCAGGTCGGGCGCGACCTCACGTTCGGCGTCGACTACGCGCGGCGCGAGAACTCCGACATCGTCGCCTTCGCGAACGTCGTGGACGACTACGACGCCCTCGTCGCCCCGGCCGGCGCCTTCAAGGATGCGAACGGGAACCAGATCGCACGGAGCGACCTCCCCTTCTACGACCTCCTCTCCCGGCCCAGCAACGCCCTCCTGAACCCCGCCGACGCCTACCGGCAGTACGACGCCGTCTTCCTCCGCGCCGAGAAGCGCTACTCGAACGGCTGGAGCGCCCGGGCCTCCGTCGTCTGGTCGGAGAGCAAGGGGAACACGTTCGCCGCCAACGGCTACACGGACGAGTGGGCCGACAGGAACGGCCAGACGAACGCCGACGGGCTCCTTTCGAACAACTCGGAATGGGAGGTCAAGCTCTCCGGCTCCGTCGACCTGCCGTGGGGCATCCTCGCGAGCGGCTACTACCAGTTCTTCTCTGGCGAGAACTGGACGCCGACCGTCCTCATCCGCGGCCTCTACCGCAACGACCGGCAGACCGTCTTCCTCAACGAGCGCGGAAGCGAGAGGCTCCCCGACCGCAGCCTCCTCGACCTCAAGCTCTCCAAGCAGTTCCGGCTCGGCGCCCGCACCTCCCTCACCGTCTTCGCCGATGCCTTCAACGTCCTGAACTCCGACACCGAGCTCTCCGTCGACGGCAATCTCGGCACCTACCGCTACGACTACCGCGACCACCCGGCCAAATCCACGTTCCAGGCCCGCTCGGCCTACGGCACGGTCCTCTCGATCGAGCGCCCGCGCGAGATCCGGCTCGGGGCCCGCTTCTCGTTCTAGGTCTCCCTCCCCTCCTTCCCCGGGCGGCCCGGCCGGGCCGCCCGGGCCTTTCCTGCGCCGGGAGAGAGAACCGATGATCCTCATCCACGACGTCGAGACCTTCACGCCGGACTCCGCCGGCCGGATGGACCTCCTTCTCGCGGGCACCCGGATCGAGCGGATGGCCCCCGGCCTCACTCTCCCCTCAGGGCTCGCGGACGTGATTCCCGGCGAGGGTCTCCTCGCGGTCCCCGGCCTCGTCGACGGGCACGTCCACATCTCGGGCGGCGGCGGCGAGGGGGGGTACGCCACGCGCACTCCCGAGCTCGCGTTGGGCGACGCGGTCCGGGGTGGAGTGACGACCGTCGTCGGATGCCTCGGCACCGACGGCGTCACCCGCAGCCTCCCGGCTCTCCTCGCGAAGGCGTTCGCCCTGGAGGAGGAAGGCCTCTCGACGTTCATCCTGACGGGCTCCTACGGCGTTCCCCTCGTCACGCTCACGGGCAGCCTCGAACGGGACCTGCTCCTCGTCGAGAAGGTCATCGGAGCCGGCGAGGTGGCCATCTCGGACCACCGTTCCTCGCAGCCCACGTTCGAGGAGCTCGCCCGCATCGCGGCCGAGGCGCGTCGCGGGGGGATCCTCTCGGGCAAGGCCGGCATCGTGAACATCCACCTCGGGGACGGCCCGGGTGGCCTCGCGCTCCTTCGCAGGCTCGTGGACGAGACCGAGCTGCCGGCCACCCAGTTCCTCCCCACCCACGTCAACCGGAACCCGGGCCTTTTCGAGGAGGCGATCGGGTGGGCCGGGAGGGGCGGGTGGGTCGACCTGACGACGTCTGCCGTCCCGGCGTTCTACGAGGACGGATCGGTGAAGCCGAGCGCCGGCCTGAAGAGGATGCTGGCGGCGGGCGTCGACCCATCGCGCGTCACCTTCACGTCCGACGGACAGGGAAGCCTTCCCGATTTCGACGCCGACGGGCGGCTCCGCGGCCTCGACGTCGGGCGCGTCACGTCGCTCCTCGCCGAGGTGCGCGACGCCGTCCTCGCCGACGGGGTCCCGATGGGCGCGGCGCTCGGCGTCGTGACCCGGAACCCGGCCCGCGCTCTCGGGCTGAAGCGCAAGGGGGTCCTCGCCGAGGGGCTCGACGCCGACGTCCTCCTCCTCAGAAAGGAGGATCTCTCGGTGGATACCGTCATTGCCCGGGGACGGATCCTCATGCGCGCCGGGCGCGTCGAGGCGAAAGGAACGTTCGAGTCGTGAGGCTCCCGCTGCTCGGCGCCCGCCTCCCGGCCGTGACGCCGGTCTCGTCCAGCCTCCGGTACGATCCCGCAGCCCCGAAAGCCCGGCGGCCCGACACGGCCGTCGGTACGACCCGAATCGCCGGGGGTCCGGCACGGCCCGGCCCCCGGAAATCGTGACGGCAGAGAGCCTGAAGGCGGAGAAGGCGATGACAGAGAACGCGACGCTCGAGACGACCCGTGGAACCGAAACTCTCATCGACCTGGAGAACCGCTACGGCGCCCACAACTACCACCCCCTCGACGTCGTCTGCACGAAGGGGGAGGGCATCTGGCTCACGGACGTGGAGGGGAAGAGGTACATGGACTTCCTCGCCGCCTACTCCGCCGTGAACCAGGGGCACAACCATCCGCGGATCGCCGAGGCGATGATCCGGCAGGTGCGCCGGCTCGCCCTCACGAGCCGGGCTTTCCGCAATGACCAGTTCCCACCGCTCCTCGAGAAGCTCTGCCGCCTCAGCGGCTTCGACAAGGCTCTCCTGATGAACAGCGGCGCCGAGGCCGTCGAGACGGCGATCAAGGCGATGCGCAAGTGGGCCTACGACGTGAAGGGGGTCCCGTACCCGAAGGCCGAGATCATCGTCGCCGAGGGGAACTTCCACGGCCGGACGACGACGATCGTCGGCTTCTCGACCGACCCCGACTCGACGAGCCGCTTCGGTCCCTTTACTCCCGGATTCCGGATCGTCGAGTACGGCTCGGTCGCCGCCGTCGAGGCCGCGATCACGCCCGAGACCGCCGCCATCTTCGTCGAGCCGATCCAGGGCGAGGGGGGCGTCGTCATCCCGCCGGACGGCTACCTCCGCGGCCTGCGCGATCTCGCCGACCGGCACAACTGCCTCCTGATCCTCGACGAGATCCAGTCCGGCCTCGGCCGGACCGGCAAACTCTTCGCCTTCGAGCACGAGGGGATCCGCCCCGACGGCGTCACGATCGGCAAGGCCCTCTCGGGCGGCTTTTATCCCGTCAGCGCCTTCCTCTCCTCGAACGCGGTCATGGACGTCTTCACACCGGGGATCCACGGGTCGACGTACGGCGGGAACCCTCTCGCGTGCGCCGTCGCCTCGGAGGCGCTCGACGTCCTCGTCGAGGAGAGGCTCGTCGAGCGGGCCGCCGAGCTGGGCACCCACCTCGAGATGCGCCTGAAGACGATGAAGACCGACAAGATCGAGGAGATCCGCGTGCGCGGCCTCTGGGCCGGCGTGCAGCTGAAGGTCTCGGCGGGGCTCGCGCGCCCCTACTGCTACAAGCTGAAGGAGCGCGGGATGCTCTGCAAGGACACGCACGAGCAGACGATTCGCCTCGCGCCGCCGCTCGTCATCACGCGCGAGGAGATCGACTGGGCGGTGGACCAGCTCGAAGCGGTCCTGGGCTGAACCGCCCGGGTCCCGCTGCCCGGTAAACTGAGGCGCTTTGCGCGCCTTCCGCGCGGCCCTTCGGGCCCTTCTGCCGCTCCTCGCTCTCTCCTCCTCCGGCCTCGCCCAGAGACCGGAGGAGCACTTCGTCGCCCTGGTCGCGACGCGCGAGGTCGTTCTCGACGGGCGGCTCGGGGACCCCCTCTGGAAGGACGCCCCCGTCCTCGACCGCTTCACGCAGCAGGCTCCCGACGAAGGCCGGCCGGCGACCGAACGGACCGAGGTCCGGGTCGTCGTCACGCCGCGGGCGGTCGTCGTCGGGGTCGTCTGCCTCGACCGCGAGGCGCGGACGATCGCGGCGCGCAACTACGAACGGGACGGCGACTTCGACTCCGACGACTGGGTGATGATCGTCCTCGACACTTACCTCGACCGCCGCAACGCCTCGCTCTTCGCCGTCAACCCGCTCGGCACCCAGTGGGACGCCCTCGTCACGAACGAGGGGCCCGAGGAGGACGAGTGGGACGCGATCTGGGAGTCGCGGACGTCTGTCGGCCCCGACGGCTGGCGGGCCGAGATCGCGATCCCGCTCTCCGCCCTCCGCTCTCCCGCCGGCGCGACCTCTTTCGGGTTCAACGTCTTCCGGATGCTCCGGCGCCGCCAGGAGACCTCGGCGTGGGGCGCGTGGCGGCGCGAGGCGGGGCCGAACCGGATCTCGATGGCGGGGACGTTGACAGGGTTCAGGCTCGAACGGCGTCTCCCGCTCGTCCTCAAGCCGTTCCTCCTGACCGGGTACGACCACGACATCCGCGAGGCCGGGGGCTCGTACCGGAACGGCGCGCGCCTCGACGCCGGGCTCGACGCGAAGGTGGGCGTGACGCCGACGCTCGTCCTCGACGCGACGGTGAGGACCGACTTTGCGCAGGTCGAGTCGGACACGCAGCGCGTGAACCTGACCCGCTTCCCGCTCTTCTTCCCCGAGAAGCGCGAGTTCTTCCTCGAGCGGATCGGCTTCACGCGGTTCGGCCAGCAGCAGCTCGGCGAGATCTTCTACTCCCGGCGCATCGGCCTCTCTCCCGACGGGGAGCCGGTCCCCATCGTCGGCGGGGCGCGTCTGACGGGAAACGTCGGCCGGACCGAGGTCGGCGTCATCGCGGTCCGGCAGGACGAGGCCCTCGGGGTTCCCGAGACGGACTTCTACGTCGCCCGCGTAAGGCACCCGCTCGGCGCGCGCTCCTCCGTCGGCGCGATCTTCACCGACCGGGAGGGAGGGCCCGCCGGGAAGGAATGGAACCGGGCCGCCGGCATCGATCTCGACTGGAAGCCGACGGAGACGCTCGCCTTCACCGCCTTCTGGGCCACGACGCGCGACCCCGAGGGGAGACCGGACACCGACGGCTGGCGCGTCTCCGGCCAGTTCGACGACGGCAGCTGGCAGCTCTACTCGAGCCTGAAGCGCTACGACGAGGACTTCGATCCCGGGATCGGCTTCGTTCCGCGAACGGGCATCACGAATCTCTTCGGCCGTGCGGCCCGCCGCTTCTACCCCGCGGGCGGGTTCGTGAGGGAGTGGAGCGTCGGGGCCGAGGTCGACTACTTCGAGGACCCCGCCGGCGACCCCGTCGGGCGCGAGATCCAGGTGGAAGTCCGGGCCGAGGGGCGCGACGCGAGCTTCCTCGAGGCCGAACCCTTCTCCAGAGAGTGGGACCGCCTCGACGAGCCGTTCGAGATCAGCGACGGCATCCACGTCCCCGAGGGCGCGTACTGGAACCGGCGGCACTCGGTCGAGGCGGGAACGAGCGAGGCGGCCGCGCTCTCGGCGAGCGGGAGCGTCGAGTGGGGAACGTTCTACGGCGGGCACCTCGAGACGTACGCGGGGGAGCTCTCCTGGCGCCCGAACCCCCACCTCCTCGTGGCGCTGACCGAGGAGTACAACGACGTGAGGCTCCCGGGCGGCGCCTTCACCACCTCGCTCTTCGGTCTTCGCGGCACCTGGAACTTCTCGAGGTCCCTGCTCCTGACGGCCTTCACCCAGGTGAACTCGGAGGCGGACGTCGCGAGCCTCAACACGCGCCTCCGCTGGATGTGGAGGCCCGGCTCGGACCTCTACCTCGTCTACAACCGGGCGACGGGCGAGGGGCTCGAGCGCCGGTCGTGGCAGGTGGTCCTGAAGGTGACGTGGGCGATCCTGCCGTGACGGCGGAATAGCCCGTGTAGCCGCGGTGTTATACAGGGCCGCGTGATTGCCCTCACGATCGTCCTCTTCTGTGCTGGTATCGGCCTCCTCGTCCTCGGGGCCGACCTCCTCGTCCGCGGAGCCTCGCGCATCGCGCTCGCCGCCGGCATTTCGCCGCTCGTCGTCGGCCTGACCGTCGTCGCCTTCGGGACGAGCGCCCCGGAGATGGCCGTGAGCGTGAAGGCAGCTTTCGCCGGGCAGGCCGACATCGCCTACGGCAACGTCGTCGGCTCGAACATCTTCAACATCCTCCTCATCCTCGGCCTCAGCGCCCTCGTCGCGCCCCTCCTCGTCGACCGGCAGCTGATGCGCCGGGACGTCCCGATCATGGTCGGAGCCTCGCTCGTGCTGCCGGTCCTCGCGCTCGACGGACGGATCGGGCACCTCGACGGAGCGCTCCTCTTCGGTGGGGTCCTCACCTACGTCGCCTTCTCGGTGATCCAGAGCAGGAACGAGAGCGCCGCCAGGCGCGCGGAGACGAAGGCAGAGATGCCGGAGGGACCGACCGGCTCCTGGTGGGCGAACCTCCTCCTCGTCCTGGCCGGGCTCGGGATGCTCGTCCTCGGCGCCCGCTGGCTCGTGGGCGGCGCCGTCGTCTTCGCCCGGTCTTTCGGCGTCTCCGAGCTCGTCATCGGCCTGACGATCGTCGCGGCCGGGACGTCGCTCCCCGAGGTCGCGACCTCCGTCCTCGCCTCGTATCGCGGCCACCGCGAGATCGCCGTCGGGAACGTCGTCGGCTCGAACATCTTCAACATCCTGGCCGTCCTCGGCCTCACGGGCCTCGTGGCGCCGGGAGGCGTGCCGGTGGCCGCGTCCGCCCTCTCCTTCGACACGCCCGTCATGATCGCGGTCGCGCTCGCGTGCCTCCCGATCTTCTTCACCGGGCACGTCATCGCGCGCTGGGAGGGCGCGCTCTTCCTCTTCTTCTACATGGCCTACGCCTCGTTCGTCGTGATGAAGGCCGCGCAGTCCGCCGCCCTCCCGACGCTCCAGCACGCCATGACGTTCTTCGTCCTTCCGCTGACGGTCGTGACGCTCCTGGTCCTTTCGGTCAGGGCCTTTCGGCTGCAGAGGCCCCCGGTCCGGTGAACCGGAAGCTCGCCACGCTGACGCGGGAGATCGAGGCCTGCACGGCCTGCCCGCGACTCGTGGCGTGGCGGGAGGAGAGCACGGCGAAGCCCCCGCGGCGCTTCGCGGGCGAGAGCTACTGGGCCCGGCCCGTCCCCGGCTTCGGCGACCCCGCGGCCAGGCTCCTGATCGTCGGCCTCGCCCCGGCGGCGCACGGAGGCAACCGGACCGGACGCGTCTTCACCGGTGACTCCTCGGGCGACTTCCTCTTCGCCGCGCTCCACCGTGCCGGCTTCGCGAACCAGCCGATATCGGTCCGGCGCAGCGACGGCCTCGCGCTGGCCGGCGCCTACGTCCTCGCCCCGGTCCGCTGCGCTCCGCCCGACAATCGCCCGACGCCCGACGAGTTCGACCGCTGCCGGCCGTTCTTCGCACGCGAGCTGGCGCTCCTCCCGAACGTGGGCGTCTTCCTCGCCCTCGGTGGCCTCGCGTGGGCCTCGGCGCTCCGCGTCCTCGGCGACGCGGGCGCCGCGATTCCCCGCCCGGCGCCGCCTTTCGGCCACGGCGCCGAGGCGGCGCTCGACCTCCCCGGCCGTGGCCGCGTCAGCCTCCTCGGCTCGTACCACGTGAGCCGGCAGAACACGAACACGGGGCGCCTGACTCCCGACATGTTCGACGCGGTGCTCGCGCGGGCCCGGTACCTTCTCGCGTCCGGGCGCTGACCGGAAACCGATGCCGCCGACGGCCGTACACGGGGAATGCGCCTTGCCGCCGTGGCCCTCGGCCTCCTCCTCGCCCTTCCCGTCGCCGCCGAGCCTCCCGCCCACGACCGGGCCTTCTGGTCGGCACTCGCCGCGGAGGACTTCGCCGTTCCCGAAGGGGAGTCGGCTGCGGCCCTCGCCCTCGAGGCGGCGGAGCTCCTCTCCTCGCCCGACCCGTCTCTGAGGGACGGGGTCGGCTACGAGGCGCTCGCGCGGTGGATCTACAAGGACGGCCTCGTCCCGCCGGCCGACCTCGAGCGCCTGCGCCAACGGCTGCAGGCCGGGCTGAAGGAGGGGCTCGGCGAAAGCGCAACCGATTCGGCCTATGGGCGCTCGTTCTCGGCGATCGGCCTGGCGATCCTCGCAGCCGCCGACCTGAAGACGCCGTGGCTGACGCAGGAGGCGTTCGACGACCTTCTCGCGGCCTCGACCGCCTACCTTGGGGCCGAGAAGGATCTGCGCGGCTTCGTCCCCGGGTCCGGCTGGGTCCATGCGACGGCGCATACGGCCGACGTCCTGAAGTTCCTCTCCCGCAACCCGAAGCTCGGTGCGGCCGGGCAGGCTCGGATCGTCGAGGCGGTCGCCGGGCGACTCCGGACCGCCGGCGTCGTCTACACCTGGGGTGAGGACGAGCGGCTCGCGCTCGCCCTCCTCTCGCTGACGCGCCGCAAGGACTTCGACCCCAAGCCGCTCGAGGCCTGGCTCTCGAATCTCTCCGCCGAGAACACCGTCCTCTGGAAGAACGGCGCCGCCATCGACCCGAAGGCCTTCGTCGCGGTGCGGGCGCAGAAGCAGGCGCTCGTCCACCTCGCCACCCTCCTCGCCCGCGAGGAGGCGCCGCCGGAGCCGTTCCGCAGGACGCTGAACGAGGCCCTCGGGAAGCTCGCGGGCTGATCGGGAGAGCTCCCCGACCCGCAGAGACCGTTGTCGGCCGGCGTCAGGCCTCCTCGGCCGCGGCGTCCGCCCGCCGCTTGTCCCGAAGCTGGACGAAGCTGGAGACGACGAGCGCCTCGCCGATGTCCTCGGCGCTGACGAGGCCGAGGAACTGCTCGCCGCTGTTCACGGCGACGATCCGCTCCCCCTTCTCGCCCATGAGCCGACGGACCTCGTCGAGCCCCTGCGACGCCTGCACCGTGAGGATGTCCCTCTTCATGATGCCGGCGACGTAGAGGTCGGTCACCTCGGTGGCCAGGGACTTCAGGATGTCGTCGCGCGTGACGACTCCGAGGAACCCGCTCCCCTGCATGACGGCAAAGTCGGGCTGGTAGCTCGTGAGGATGTAGTCGACGACCTTGCTGACGTGGTCGCCCGGGTTGAGCGTCAGGGCGTGCTTGTTGTAGGCGTCGCCGACGCGCAGGGTCGTCAGGACGGTGCGCGCCTGCTCCTCGGCCCGCTCCTGCCCCGCCCCCATGAAGACGAAGAAGGCGACGACGACGAGGAGGATGTTCCCGCTGAGCACGCCGAAGAGCCCGAAGGCGAAGGCGATGGCCTGTCCGACGCCGGTGGCGATCCGGGTGGCCCGGGAGAAGCCCATCTTCAGGGCCAGGCCCGCGCGCAGGATCCGGCCCCCGTCCATCGGGAAGGCGGGGATGAGGTTGAAGAGGGCGAGCGCGACGTTTGCGGTGAAGAGCCATCCCCAGAGGGTGAGGAGAGAAGGCGGGCCGTCGGTCGTCTGCATGAGCGACCGCCCCTCCAGCGCGCCGAAGTTGACGGCGAGGCCGCCGGCGAAGAAGAGGAGAACGGCGATCGCCACGTTCACGAGCGGGCCCGCCGCCGCGATGAGGAGCTCGTGGAGAGGCTTCTCGGGGTTCTTCTCGAGTCGCGCGACGCCGCCGATCGGCAGGAGGACGATCTCCCTCACGGTGAGACCGAACTTCTGCGCGACGAGGCTGTGCCCCAGCTCGTGCAGGACGACGCAGGTGAAGAGGAGGATCATCAGGCCCAACCCGAAGACGGCCCCCGGGAGCGAAGACTCCCCTTCGAAGCCCTTCGGGAAGCCCCAGCGGAACGCGCCGTAGGCGAGGATGAGCGCGAAGGTCGCGTGGACCTTGATGTCGATGCCCGAGACGCGCGCGATGGAATACGACCACTTCATGACGATCTCCCGGTGGACCGGAACGGACCCGGCCGCCGCTTAATTTCCGACGGCCGGCCCCGGCGGGATTTCCGGCACGAAGGCGGGTGCCCCCGGCCGGGGCCGCCTCTTCCAGGCGGCGTAGGGGCGCGCCAGGGTGCGCAGCGCCTTCAGCTTCCACTCGTACGGGTCGAGCCAGCCTTGCTCCGGCGCCAGCTCGCGCCCTTCCTCGGGCTGGACGACGAGGGAGACCTTGATGTTCGGGAGGATGCCGACGGCGAGCCCGGCCTCGCGGGCCGCGGTGTACTGGTAGGCCATCACGTCGCGCATCTCGTCGGGGTCGGGAGAGGGGAGGTGGGCGAGGTTGCTCCCCGCGAGGGGCCGGAAGATACAGACCGTGGGGAAGCCGCCGGCCGCGACGATCCGGTCGATGGCCCGCTTCGTGGACTCGGCAGGCTCGAGGCCCGCGATGATCTCGCCCGAGACGCGGCCCCGGCCGAGCTTGCCGGCGGTGTACTCGAGCGCCTCGAAGAAGGCGTCCTGGCCGACGGTCGACGCCTTGCCGGGACAGACCTCTTCGAACCATTTCTTGTCGAGGAGCTCGACGCAGAAGGAGAAGTGGTCGCACCCCAGCTCGATCAGCTCGTCGTACTCGTCCCAGCACTCCTTGAGGACGGGAACGGCCTGCATGCCGATGAACCCGCCGACGTTCCGGCGAATGGCGGAGACGAAGGGCCGGGCCTGCACGAGACCGTGCATCGCCCTCTTCTTCGGGTCGTCCTCGAAGTGGTAGCCGGTGTTGAAGTGGGTGAAGGTGACGCCCGACTCCTCGCGCGCGACCCTCGCGACCTCGACGACGTCCTCGACCTTCTTGGCGAGCTCCTCGTTCTTCCCGACGTTGACTCCCGTCGTGCAGAACTGGCAGTTCGCGGCGGAGGGGGTGTTGTACCAGTACATGCAGGTCTCGGCGAAGTAGACGCCGAGGTAGGTCCCCTGCAGGACGCCGACGCGGGTCATCGGGACCCCGCGGGACGTCGACCGCGCGTACCAGGACGGCGGGTCGGGGAGGCGGACCGGGTAGACGACGTCGGGATGGCGCCTGTCGCGGACGGCGAACGCGTCGCCCTGCCTCACGAGCGTGAGGGGCGAGGTGGCCACGAAGGGTTCGTCGAGCGGGACGTTGACCCAGATTCCCTGGCGGGGGCCGGGGATGACCAGCTCGAGGCCGGAGCCGAGCCCGGCGCGGGTGCGGGCGACCCGGCGCGCGTCCACTCCGGCCCGGGCGGAGTCGTCGACGAGGAGGCCCCGGCAGAAGAGCTCGACCTCGAGCTCGACGGGGTTCCAGGGCTTGTCGGGGCGGGTGCTCATCGGCCGATTCTCGCAGGATCGGCGGGACGGGGCCCCGGGACACCCGGTTCGGGCCCGAACCGGGCAGGGAAACCCGGCGTCCGATATCGTTCCGGACCATGAGCGAGGCCCGCATCCCCGAATCGATCCGCCGCCCCCTCGGCAAGTTTCACGTGCGTGTCTCCCCCGTCGGGTTCGGGTGCTACCGCGTGGACGCACGGGTGCCGCGGCACCGCGAGGCGCTTCGCCTCGCCCTCCTCTCGGGGGTGAACCTCGTCGACACGTCGACGAACTACGGTGACGGGCACAGCGAGATCCTCGTGGGGAAGGTGCTGAAGGAGCTGGCCGCATCGGGAGAGGTGAAGAGGGAGGACGTCGCCGTCGTCACGAAGGCGGGATACGTCCAGGGGCAGAACCTGCGCGAAGCGCTCGAACGCCGGAAGCTGGGCGACCCCTGGCGCGAGATGACGGAGTACTCGCGCGACTGCTGGCACTGCATCTCCCCCGAGTTCCTCGCCGACCAGCTCTCGGCCTCGCTCGGGCGGCTCGCGATGCCGCGCGTCGATCTCCTCCTCCTGCACAACCCCGAGTACTTCCTGACGGACGCCGAGCACCGGAGGATGCCGCTCGCCGAGGCGCGCGACACCTTCTACGAGCGGATCGGACGGGCTTTCGGGCAGCTCGAGAAGGAAATCGCCGCGGGCCGGATCGGCGCGTATGGAATCTCGTCGAACACGTTCGTCGTCCCGCACGACAAGGCCGACGCCGTCGACCTCCTCCGCGTCCTCGAGCTCGCGGGTCCCGGTTTCGCCGCGATCCAGCTCCCGATGAACCCGGTGGAGCTGGGCGCCCGCGAGCCGATTCACACCGTCGATAGCCGCAGCGTCCTCGACGTGGCGCGCGAGCACGAGCTCGCCGTCCTCGTGAACCGGCCGCTGAACGGGTTCAGGCAGGGCCGCCTCCATCGCTTCGCGACGGTCGGCGCGCCGTTCGCGCCCGTTCCTTCGCCGGCCGCCGATGCGCTTGCGCGCCTCCGGACGGCGGAAGAGGAGTTCGCTCAGGCGTTTGCGCCCCGCCTCTCCGTCGAGGATGGCGTCGCGCCGCCGGAGGAGCTGATCGCCGTCTCGCCGCTCCTCGTCGAGTTCGAGAAGCGCGGCCTCGACCTCTCGACGTTCCGCGAGGTCTGGGACGACGTGGTCGAGCCGCGGCGGACCGAGCTCCTCGCAGAGCTGCGGGAGGTCTTCGACCGCGACGCCACCTTCCGCCGCTGGGCCGACGAGTGGGACCTCGCCCTCCTCGAGTCGGCGTCGGGGCTGGTGGAGCGACTGACGCCGAAGGAGGACGCGCGTTTCGCGGAGCTCTCCGAGATCGTCACGAAGACGCTCCACGAGTCGCTCGAGGGAACGTTGTCGCAGCGGACGATCAAGGGGCTCCTGGACGTGCCCGGGGTGACGAGCGTGCTGGTCGGGATGCGCCGGCCCGAGTACGTGCGGGACGCCGTGGGGGCGTTCCGAGGATAGGACCGGGGCGGGTCCGACGCCCGTCTCTTTCCTCCCGCGGGCGGGAGGGGCATCCCGCGGCTCGCTCCTGCGCGCGCGCGACCCGCATCGATTTCGCTCCGCGGGCCGCTGGCGCGGCCGCGAACTCCTCGCTGCGCTCGTCAAACAGCGCGGCCGCGTCCCCCGGCGACCTGCTCGCGGAACCGTGCGGGGCCCCGCGCGTGCTCGGACGCTCGCTCGCGGGACGCCCCTCCCGCCCGCTCGAGCCAGCGGCACTTCAACGGAACGCCGGGGATGCCCCGGATGCGGTGCCAGGCGTGAAATCGTGTATTACGCCGACCGTGGGGGACGGAGTGCTGCATGCCGTCAACGCAGGTGTCGATCTCGATGAGTGCGACGACGCGGCGTTCACGTCGGACTGGCGGCGAGAGGCGCACCTCGAGGCCTCGCCGGGCAGCCACCCTCCTGGTGCCGCCGCTCGCTATCCTTCGCCCATGCCGACACTCATCGAAAAGCCGACCGTCATCGAAGCCGCGGGAAACAGGCCGAAGAGGATCGAGGAGCTCGTCGGCCGGGTGAACACCGGGACCGCCGGCATCAGCATCGCCCGGATGACGAGCCCACCGGGATGGGAGGAGCCGGGCCAGACGCCCGAGTTCGACGAGTACACGGTCGTCCTGGCCGGCCGGCTCAGGGTCGAGTCCCGGGGCTCGGTTCTCGACGTTGAGGCCGGGCAGGCGGTCGTCGCGAAAGCCGGCGAGTGGGTGCGTTACTCGACGCCCGGCGGGGCCGAGTACGTCGCCGTCTGCCTTCCGGCCTTCTCTCCCGCGACGGTCCACCGGGACGACTGACGCCGGGCGCGCGCGCCCGGCGCCACCACCTATTTCGCGGGCGGGAGGCCCAGCCCCCAGTAGTTCTCCTCCATGAACGGCCCGTAGTCCTTCTTCGTGACGGCATTCAGGATCTGCGTGACGAGGCGTGTCGTCCCGAACTTCCATGTGAGGTTCGACTGGAGGGTGGCGAGGAAGACGCGGAAACGCTCCTCGCCCAGGTCGCGGTGGAGGGCCTCGAGGAGGACCGGCCCCTTGGAGTAGAGGAGCGCGGTCCGATGCCGGGACGACGTGATGACGTCGTTCTTCGCAAAGGCCCGGTTCGCGAAGGGAATCGGGGCGACGTCGCGCGACTCGTTCGCCGCCCGCCGCCAGTGAGCGACGAGGCCCTTGTAGTCGCTCCTGCCGCGGAGGTCGCGGATGAGGAGCGCCGCCGACATCTCGGCGAACGACTCCGAGAGCCACTGCTCGTCGGCGCCCGGCATCTTCACGACGTGGCCCCACCACTGGTGGGCGATCTCGTGCGCGACGCGTTCGTTGATCCCCTGGGAGAAGAGCTGGTTCAGGTCACCCTGGATCGGGTTGAAGGCCTCCGTCGTGATGAACATGAACGCCGGGGGGGCCTGGCCAAACCCGTACGAGTTGATCTCGACGATGTTGAACTCGTCGAACGGGAAGGGGCCGAGGAACGGGGTGTAGTACTCGATGCTCTTGCGCGCCAGGCCGAGGAGCTTCCTGTACGCGCTTCGGTTCTCGCCGCCGTAGGAAGCGACGCGTATGGTGAGCCCGTCTTTCGTCTCCTCGTCCCACTCGTACTTGCCGGCGAGGACGACGAAGAACTGGACCGGCTTGTCGATCCGCGTCTCGAGGAGGTTGTAGTCCCCCTCCTCGACCCGGCGGACCGTCCGGCCCGGAGCGAGCGGCTTGAAGGGCTTCTTCACCTTCACCGTCGCGTGCACCGTGTAGTACTGCCCCCCCATGTCGGGCTGCGGGAACCACGGCTCCGTGCCGAGCTCCCAGTAGTTGTCGCCGTTCGGACGGTGGAGGAGGTCCCCTTCGATCTCGAAGCGCACTTTCGCCGGCCTGCCGGGCGCGAGGGGTGCCCGCAGGGCCACGGCAACGGATTCGTCCCGGTGGTCGAACTCGAGGCGATTGCCCTGCTCGTCGAGGACGGCCCCGAGCTTCAGGCGCCCCTTCTCGATCCGGCCGACGCTGTTCCAGCGCCGGAGGACGTCGTAGAGGTCGAGGAGGAGGACGCCGGGCGTTCCGCCCACCGGCTGGAAGGTCTCCGTCACCGTCAGCGCCGCCTGCGTCCCGTCGGAGGCCGTGAGCGCGAGGTCGACGTCGGAGAGAAGGAAGAGCGGGCGGAGCGGCTCCCGGCGGTCGCGGCCGACCGGCTGGTCGGAGAGCGTGACGAGGAACTTCCGGTCGTCGCCGGCCTCGGCGAGCCACCGGCGACGGTCCGCCACGAGGAGCGACTCGGAGCGCGCCTCCACGCCGTCGAGGAGATAGACGAGGTCGTCCTTCCCTCCGCCGGCCTCGACGCGGACGTACGGGCTCGCGGGGGCGTCCCGGCGGGCCCGCGCGAAGAGCTGCGCGACGGGCCTCTGGGCGACGTTCGCGAAGCGCTTCCGGTGCGCCCGGAACTCCCCCTCGAGCGAGCCGCCGTCCGGCGCCTCCGGGACGACGGGGAGTGCCGTGCCCGACGCGAGCCAGAGCGCCCCCTCGAACGCCTCCGACAGGAGAATGCCCGGCCCGGCCTCCGTCACGTCGAGGCCCGTGTTCTTCTTCGCGTTGTAGCGGACGACCGGGTGCTCGACGCGGTCGTCCGAGAGGTACTCGACCGTCCCCTTTCCCGAGAGGAAGAGCCCGACCGGCTCCTTTCCGGCGCGCACGATGGCCACCCGGCCCTCTGCGAGCCGGAGCGTCAGGCGCCCCGACTTCAGCGCCAGACCGCTCGCGGCCCGGCTCGTGGAGTCGATCGAGATCCCATCCCACCGGTCCAGCAGCTCCCGGAAGGTCTCGGCCCTCGCGGGGAGGGTCGCGACGAGGATGAGCATGAGCGCCAGGGCGAAAGGTGTCCGGTTTTCAGGCTTCAACGAATCCTCCTGTGGGTTCAGCCAGTGCGGCGGGCGGGCGAGCTCGTCTGTCCTTCCCTATCGCGTCCGCACCCCGTCCTTCACGAAGCCGTCGAAGGCGAGGCCCTTCTCCGTCCGCCGGAAGAGGACGAGGTCGACCTCGGTCCACGGCACGATCGCCCTTCCGGCCGCCCATGCGGCCGATTCGCGGGCGAGCGCCGCGTCGTCGGGAAGGAGGAGGCGGCCGTCCCTCGCGAGACCCCGCGCCGCCAGGCCCGCGAGGGCCTTCTCCCAGCCGGCGGCTCCGCCCGCGGGGGCAGGCGCGACGACGAGACCCGAGGCGTCGATCTCCTCGAGACCAGTCATGTGGGCGAGGTCCCCGACGTCGGCGAGCACCGACGAGAGAAGGCGCAGGCCGTCGCCCGCGAACGAGCGGGGCCGGACGAAGGCCAGGTCCGCGGTGAAGGGAGGGAGACCGCGTCCGCCGTGGACCGACGCGCCGCGGAGAAGGAGCTCGACGAAACGGCCCCGGACGTTTCGGGGAAGCGCCTCGTACGAAGGAGCGTCGAGCGCCTCCTCGCCACGGGCGAGCGCGTGGAGGGCCGACAGGAGGACGACGAAGTTGAGGCGGACGAGCCGCTCCTCTTCGCCCGGGCCCTGCCAGCCGCCGGTCTCGACGAGGACCGTCGGCGTTCCCCAGCGGGACATCGAGTCGCCGAAGGCGCGCTCGGTGTAGTCCGTGCCGTACCGGGCGACGCGTCCCGGGGCGAACACGCCGGCAACCCGGGCCATGTGTGCGGCGAGCCCTTTCTTGCGGGCGACCGCCGGGCCGTCGGGCTCGTTCTCGGAGCTCGATACGGCCAGAACGGCGAGCGCGACCTGCAGCCCCTCCTCGCCGGCGCCCACCAGCGGGCTCTGGTTGTGGAGATTGAAGCCCGCGACGGGCCTGTGGCGCTCGCGAACCTCCCGGAGGAAGCGGCCCTCGGGGGTCTGCAGCCGTAGCGCGTCGCGGTTGATGTCGATCCCCTGGGCGTTTCGGCGGTCGTTCCTCGCGGCCCCGTCCGGGTTGAGCATCGGGATTGCGAGGATCGTCAGGCGGGAGAGCAGCTGCCGGGCGGCCGGCTCGGCGCGGGCGGCGACGAGGTGCGAGAGGAGGTCGACGAGGGCGCAGGTGGCCGTCGGCTCGTCCCCGTGCATCTGGGACCAGAGAAGGACCTTCTCGGGACCGCTCCCGGCCGCCAGGAGGAGGATGGGGCGCCCTTCGGCCGACACGCCCTTCTCTTCGATCCGGATGAGACCCCCGCTCCGCGCGGCGAGCCGCTCCAGATCGCCAATGAGCGCTTCCGGCACGTACGAGCCCGACGGGGGCGAGACCCGGGCGGGGGCCCAGGCGTCCCGGAGCGCCTCCGGCGGTGGAGCTGCCGTCTCGGGCGGGGTAGAGGCGGCAGAGGCGAGGAGGCTGGCGAGGAGGAGCGCGCCCGTCATCCCTCGAAAGTACCAGCGAACCGGCCGGGAGGGGTACGGTCCGCCTTGACACTTCCGCGTCAAGTGGCAAGCTGCCCCTGCCCGTGACGGAAGGGAAAGTCGCCATTGCCTGCCGTTCCGCAGGACCCGTCGAGGTGGTCTCTCTCTCGGGAACTCTCGACGCCTGGTCGGAACCCGAAGTGCGTGAAGCGCTGAAGGAGGTCCTCGGCAGGGGGAAGGCGCGCCTCGTCCTGGACCTCCAGGCCCTTCGCCGGATCGACTCGTCCGGCCTGTCGGCGCTCCTCTCCGTTCTCAAGGCGGCCAGGGCGGCAGGAGGGGATGTCGTCCTCCTCTCGCCCTCGGCCACGGTCGCTTCGGTTCTCCGCCTGACCCGGCTCGACCAGATCCTCGAGGCGTACGACGACGAAGGAGCGGCCCTCGCGCGCCTCTCCGCCTGAGGCGCCGAACCGGCGAACGGAGGAACGATGAACCTGACGATCGAGCCCCAGGAGTCCTTCATCCTGGCCCGGATCGAGGACTCCCGCCTCGACGCGCTGTCGGCCCCCGACTTCAAGGCGCGCATGACGGGCGCGCTCACGGGCGCCGCGCCGAAGGTCGTCCTCGACCTGTCTCTGGTGGCGTTCATCGACAGCGCCGGCCTCGCGTCGATCCTCTCGCTCGTCAAGGGACTCCCCGAGGGGGGCGAGCTCAGGATCGCCGGGGCGCGGGACGCCGTGCGGGCCGTCTTCCGCCTGACGCGGCTCGACAAGGTCCTCCCGCTCCACGACACGCTCGATGACGCGGCCGCGGCCATGGGGTCGAAGTGAGCGTCGCCGCCCCGCCCGTTGCCGCGACGGCGGAACAGCTGAAGACGGCCCTGCGCTGGCACGTCGCCCACTCCCTCGGAAAGGCCTGGGAAGACGCCACGGAAGGGGATCTCTTCCAGGCGCTCGGCCTCGCCGTGAGGGACCTCGCGTGGGAACGCCTCCTCGCCACGGAGAAGCGCTACCGGGAAGCCGGGGCCCGGCGGGTCTACTACCTCTCGATGGAGTTCCTCATCGGACGCTCCCTCGGCGACTCGCTCCACAACCTCGGCATCTACGACGAGGTGAGGGCGGCGCTCGAGAGCCTCGGCCACGACTTCGACGAGGTGCGCGAGGAGGAGGTCGACGCGGGCCTGGGCAACGGCGGCCTCGGCCGCCTCGCCGCCTGCTTCCTCGACTCGCTCGCGACGCTCCACCTCCCGGGCTTCGGCTACGGGCTCTTCTACCAGTACGGCCTCTTCCGGCAGGAGATCGACAACGGCTACCAGAAGGAGCGGCCCGACCGCTGGCTCCACGCCGCGATGCCCTGGACGGTCGAGCGCCCCGAGGAGGCGGTCCTCGTCCCGGTCTACGGCCGGATCGTCGACACCATCGACCGGAAGAGCCAGTACAACCCGATGTGGATGGACTGGAAGATCCTCGTCGGCGTCCCGCACGAGATGCCGGTCGTCGGGTACGGTGGCGAGACGGTCAACGCGCTCCGGCTCTACTCGGCGCGCGCCTCCGACGACTTCGACATGGAGAACTTCAACTCGGGCGACTACGTCCAGGCGGTCCAGGAAGCCATCGGGTCGGAGACGATCTCGAAGGTCCTCTACCCGTCCGACAAGGTCCAGAAGGGCAAGGAGCTCCGGCTCCTGCAGGAGTACTTCTTCGTCGCCTGCGCGTTGCGCGACATCCTCCGGCGATTCCTGCGCGAGGGGAACACGATCGACCGCTTCGCCGACAAGATCGCCATCCAGCTCAACGACACGCACCCCGCCCTCGCCGTGGCCGAGCTGATGCGCCTCTTCGTCGACGAGCACGACGTCGTCTGGGAGCGGGCGTGGGAGATGACCGTCGCCACGCTCGGCTACACGAACCACACCCTCCTCCCCGAGGCGCTCGAGAAGTGGCCGCTGCCGCTCGTGGAGACGGTCCTCCCGCGGCACCTGCAGATCATCTACGAGGTGAACCGCCGCTTCCTCGACGAGGTGGCCCACCGCGCGCCCGGAGACCAGGAGATCCTCGTCCGCGTCTCGATGATCGAGGAGGGGGAGCCGAAGCAGGTCCGGATGGCGCAGCTGGCCGCCGCCGGGAGCCACTCGATCAACGGCGTCGCCGCGCTCCACTCGCGCCTCATCACCGAGAACCTCTTCCCCGACCTCTACCGCCTCCACCCGGAGAGGTTCAACAACAAGACGAACGGCGTCACGCCCAGGCGCTGGCTCCTGAAGTCGAACCCCGGCCTCGCCGCGCTCCTGACCGAGGTCGCCGGCCCGGGCTGGGTCACCGACTACGGCCTTCTGCGAGGGCCGCTCGACCGGCTCGCCGAGGACGCGGCGTTCCGGGAGCGCTTCCGCGACGTGAAACGCGAGAACAAGAAGCGTCTCGCGCGCGTCATCGCCGACCTGACCCGCGTCAAGGTCGATCCCGATTCGCTCTTCGACATCCAGATCAAGAGGATCCACCTCTACAAGAGGCAGCTCCTCAACGCCCTCCACGTCGTCCACCTCTACTTCCGGATCGTGGAAGACGGCATCGAGCCGAAGGCGCCGCGGACGTTCGTCTTCGCGGGCAAGGCGGCCCCGGGCTACTGGGTCGCCAAGCAGGTCATCAAGCTGATCCACTCGGTGGGCGAGCGGGTCAACCGCGACACGCGCGTGCGGGGCCTCCTGAAGTGCGTCTTCCTCCCCGACTACCGCGTCTCCCTCGCCGAGCGGATCATCCCGGCCGCAGACCTCTCCGAGCAGATCTCCACCGCCGGCATGGAGGCCTCCGGGACCGGCAACATGAAGCTCTCGATGAACGGCGCGCTGACGATCGGGACGCTGGACGGCGCCAACGTCGAGATCATGGAAGAGGTGGGCGAGGAGAACATCTTCATCTTCGGGCACACGGCCGACGAGATCGAGGGCCTGAAGGGCTCCGGCACGTACTCGGCCCGCCAGGTCCTGGAGACCGACCCCCGGGTGAAGCGGGTCCTCGACGCTTTCCAGACGCCCCTCTTCGCGCCGTTCGAGCCGGGGATCTTCTCGTGGCTCTTCGAGCACGTCGTCGAGAACCACGACCCCTACTTCCACCTCGCCGACTTCGACGCGTACGCCGCGGCTCAGGAACGGGTCTCGACGCAGTGGGCGGACCCGGCCGGGTGGACCCGCAAGGCGGTCCTCAACGTCGGCCGCATGGGCAAGTTCTCCTCCGACCGGACGATCCGGGAGTACGCCCGCGACATCTGGAACCTGACCCCCGTCCCGCCGGGCGGGAACGCTCCGCGTTAGCGCGGGATTTCGGCCCGGGGGGCGTTCAAGGCACAATCGGGCGCCCCGGAGGAGTCCCATGCCGAAACCGACGCCCCGCCGCCGCCCGGCGGCCGCTGCAGCCGCTTCGAAAGCTCCCGAACCCGCACCGAGGAAGAAAGCCCCCGCGGCGCGGGACGGCGAGCCGATCGCCGACTGGAGCCCCCAGGTGAATCCCGAGGGCGAGTTCCTCTGGAGGAGCTCCCCGTCGCGCTACATCGCCCGGATGAGCTCCGTGACGGGTCGCGAGGTGCTCCGCCCCATCGAGCCCGACGAGCTCCTCATCCAGGCCCACCGCGACAAGAACCCGCTCGAGGTGACGGCTTCGTTCCTCGCGAGCCGCCTCATCCAGGTGACCGGCAACGAGGACTCCGTCCGCGACGCGATGAAGAAGCTCAACGAGCTGGGAGTCCGGATGGCCGGCAGGCTGGGGCAGGTGACCGGCTCGAAGGCGATCGAACGGGGCGCGCGGCAGGCGATCGGCGTCGTCGATCGCGAGTTCTTCTTCCAGTTCCGGGAGGCGACGCGCCTGTCCGAGCGGGAGGTCAAGGCCCGGATCGCCCGGCTCAAGGATGACGCCAGCGCTGCGCTCGCGGCCCGCGGGCGCAGCCCCCGGCTGCGCGTCCTCCTCACGGGCGCCACGGGCTTTCTCGGCCAGGAGATCCTCGCCCAGGCCGCCTCCGACAGGCGGATCGCCGAGATCGTCTCGGTCGTCCGCCCGCAAACGGTGCGGGACCCGAAGACGAAGGAGGTCGTCCGGGTCCTGTCACCGACGGACCGGGGCCTCCTCCTCCTCTCCCGCATCGGCATCGGCGGACGCGCCGCGCGGAAGTTCCGGTTCATCGACGGCGACATCGAAAAGCCGCTGCTCGGGATCGGCGAGAAGGACCTGGCGACGCTCGAGAAGACGGTCACGCACGTCATCCACTGCGCGGCCTCCGTCTCCTTCGACGACACCTACGAGAGCTCCTTCCGGGCGAACGTCCTCGGCTGCAAGAACGCCCTCGCCTTCTCCCTCCGCCTCCAGCGGGCGAAGGGGTCGAGGTTCATCCTCCACGTCGCCATCGAGACCTCGTACATCCACGGCCGCAAGAAGCGTTCGATGGCGCAGGAGAACGCGCTCGTCTTCCCCAAGAACTTCTACAACAACTTCTACGAGCTGACGAAGGCGATGGCCTCGATGGAGACCGACCAGCACATGGTCGTGGACGGCCTCCGCGTCGTCCAGCTCCTCCCCGCCATCGTCATCGGCGACTCGCGCACCGGCAACAACCGGGGCGACACGAAGGTCGTCAACGCCCCCGTGAACGCCTTCGGGCGCGCGCAGGAGGCGCTCGACGCGCTGAAGTCGTCGCCGTTCGGCGAGTCGAAAGCCGCGGCCATCGCCTCCGTCGCGATGGTCTTCCCCGCCGACCGCTCCGCCGAGCTGAACCTCGTCACGGTCGACCGGGTCGTCGAGGGGATCCTCGCCGCCCTGACCCGTCCCGAGGCGATCGGCGAGCGGGTGCACCTCGCGACGGACAACCGGATCCGGACCGAGGAGATCATCAAGGTCGAGAAGGAAGAGCTCGGCGTGAACGTCCGGCTCACCGACCCGACCCTCTTCCGGAACGTGACGCTCCCCCTCATCACGACGATCCTGAAGAAGGCGAACGAGCCGCGGCTCGCGAACGCGCTCGAGAAGCTCGGTACGATCTTCGGCGGCTACGGGGAGTGGGGCCAGCCGATCCACAGCGTCGGCAACGACGTGCGGGTCCTGGGCCTTCCCCTCCGGCGGCCCAACACCTACTACGCCTTCCGGATGCTCTGCCGCCACAACAAGCTCGTGCAGGAGTTCGGAAAGGTGAAGGACCCCGACGAGATCGCCCGCCGCGAACGGGTCTGGGCCGACGCGCTCGCGCGGATCGAGAAGGAATCGGGCCGGCAGGCCGCCTCCCTGGAAGCCGAGGAGTTTCGGCGCCGCATCGGCGAGATCCTCGACCTGAAGGCGTTCAAGCTCAGGTAACGCGGAGCGGGCGCCCGAACGGGCTCAGGGTCCGAAGGCGCGCTGCCGGGCCCGCGGAGGGCTGCGGCGGCCCCCGGCCGCCCCATTCTCGCAATTCGAGGCCGGCTCGCCGTGCGAAGATAGTGGGCGAGTCGGCAGTATGTGTGACTCGGACGGACGCTTCCGACGTCAGGCGACCGGCGCAAACCTCCGAACGGCCTGCGGATCCTCCGCAAGGAGCGAGCGATGAAGTCGAAGCGGAAGGGTGGTCGAGGGGTCCGGCTTCTCAAGGCTCCGACAGGCATCGCCGGGCTCGACGAGATCACGGGAGGCGGCCTGCCGCTCGGCCGTCCGACCCTCGTCTGCGGGGGCGCCGGGTCGGGGAAGACGCTCCTCGGCATCGAGTTCATCGTCCGGGGCGCGACCCGGTTCGGCGAGCCGGGGGTCATCCTCACTTTCGAGGAGGACGCCGAGGAGCTCGCGACGAACGTCGCCTCCCTCGGTTTCGATCTCGCCCACCTCGTCGCGAAGAAGAAGCTCTTCATCGACTACGTCCGCATCGACAGATCGGAGATCGAGGAGAACGGGGAGTACAACCTCGACGGGCTCTTCGTCCGCCTGCAGCACGCGATCGAGGCGGTGGGGGCGAAACGCGTCCTCGTCGACAGCGTCGAGGCCCTCTTCGCCGGGCTCTCGAACCAGATGGTCCTCCGGGCCGAGCTTCGCCGGCTCTTCCGGTGGCTCAAGGAGCGCGGCGTCACCGCGTTCGTCACCGCGGAGCGGGGCGAGGGGCAGCTGACCCGCCACGGCCTCGAGGAGTACCTCTCGGACGCCGTGATCCTCCTCGACAGCCGGATCGAGAACGACCTCGCCACGCGTCGCCTGAGGATCGTCAAGTACCGTGGGACGGCGCACGGATCCAACGAATACCCGTTCCTCATCAGCGACCGGGGCTTCTCGGTCCTCCCCATCACGTCCCCGCGGCCCGCCCACCGCGCGCCGACCGCGCGCCTGTCGACCGGCATCTCCGGCCTCGACGAGATGATGGGCGGACGGGGCTTCCTGCGCGGGAGCACGATCCTCGTTTCCGGGACCGCCGGCACGGGCAAATCCAGCATCGCCGCCCACCTCGTCGCGTCCGCCTGCGCCCGCGGCGAGCGGGCTCTCTACTTCGCCTTCGAGGAGTCGCCGGACCAGCTGATCCGCGACATGCGCTCCATCGGCCTCGACCTCGAGCCGTGGGTGAAGCGAGGCCTCCTCAGCTTCCTCGGGACCCGGCGTTCGGCGTACGGCCTCGAGAGGCACCTGCTCGAGTCGTATCGGCAGATCGAGGAGGTCCGGCCCTCGGTCGTCGTCGTCGATCCCGTCAGCGACATGACCGGGATGGGCCGTCTCGCGGACGTCCACACCATGCTCACGCGCCTCATCGACCACCTCAAGGGGATGGGGGTCACGGCCCTCCTGACGAGCCTCACGGGGGAAGCGAGCTCCGATCCGGGCACCGAGGTCGGCATCTCGTCTCTCATCGACACCTGGATCGTCGTGAAGAGCTTCGAGACGGCCGGGGAGCGCAACCGCGGCATCGGGATCATCAAGTCGCGCGGCATGGAGCACTCGAACCTCGTCCGGGAGTTCCGGCTGAGCGGCGCGGGGATCTCCCTCCTGGACTTCTATCGGGGGGCCGACGCGATCCTCACCGGCTCGGCGCGCGAGGCGCGCCAGCGCGAGGCGGCGCAGGAGATCGCCCGGGCGCGGACCGACCTGGAGCATCGCCGCCGGGAGACGGAGATCCAGGTCGAGGGCCTCAGGGTCCGGCTCGCGTCCGAGAAGGAGCACCTCGCGGCAATGGCCGAGCGAGAGACGAGGGCCCGGGCCGGTCCGAGCCCTTCCGGTTCGAGGAGGCGGGCGGGCGCCCGGAAGGGAGCGGCGAAATGACGGGGAAAGCACCGGCGAGAGAGGCCTCGCGGACGGCGAGGCCCCGGAAGACCTGGCGGCTCCGCCTCTACGTCGCCGGGATGACGCCGCGCGCGCTCACCGCGCTCCACAACCTCAGGGAGATCTGCGAGTCGCGGCTCCCGGGTATCTATCGCATCGAGGTCGTCGATCTCCTCGAGCGGCCCCAGCTCGCGAGGGGCGACCAGATCGTGGCCGTCCCGACCATCGTCCGGCGCCTGCCCCCGCCGTTGAAGAGGATCATCGGCGACCTCTCGAGCTCCGAGCGCGTGCTCGTCGGTCTCGACATCCAGGAGACCGCGCCCGTGAAGAAGGCCGCCCGCGCGGGCGCGGCGAGCGCCCCGGGGCCGCGCGGGGGGACGACGAAGAAGCGTTGAGCCGATGCCGAAGCGCGAACCATCCGGACCGCGAGGCGTGGGGGGCGCGACGACGCCCCTCGCCGCGGCGCGGGAGGCCGAGCTCGAGGCGCTGCGGGAGCGCCTCCGGGACGCCGAGGAGACGATCGCGGCGATAAGGGCCGGAGACGTCGACGCGGTCGTCGTCCGGGGCCCGGTCGGAGAGACGCTCTACCATCTGAGGGCCACCGATTACGTCGACCTGTTCGAGCATTCCATCGTCGGGGAGTTCGTCACGTGGCCTTCCGGCGAGCTGACGGCGAACGCCGCCTTCTGCCGGATGCTCGGCTACGCGCAGGAGGAGCTCGAAAGCCGGACGTGGCGGGAGATCACGCACCCGGAGGACGTCGAGAAGGCGGAGCAGACTCTCGACGCGATCCGCTCCGGCGAGAGGGCGTCGGCACGCGTCGTCAAGAGGTACGTGCGAAAGGACGGCGCGGTCGTCTGGGCGGACGAGAGCACGTCCCTGCGCCGGGACCCGGAGGGCCGGCCGCTCTACTTCATCTCGAGCGCGATCGACGTCACGGAAGGCCATCGCGCCCAGGATGCGCTGCTCGCCTCGGAGGTCCGGTACCGCCGGCTCTTCGAGTCGGCCAAGGACGGGATCCTCATCCTCGACTTCGAGTCCGGGCGCATCGTCGACTCCAACCCGTTCCTCGAGCAGCTCACGGGTTTCACCCGGGAGGAGCTGAAAGGCCGGACGATCTGGGAGATCGGGATGTTCTCCGACGCCCCCGACTCAAGGACGGCGTTCGACACGCTCCGGGCGAGCGAGTACGTCCGGTACGAGGACCTGCCGCTCCGGGACCGGGCGGGGAACGCCGTCGAGGTGGAGTTCATCAGCAACACGTACCTCGTCGGCGGGTCGAAGGTCATCCAGTGCAACATCCGGGACATCTCCGAGAGGAAGCGTCTCGAGGCGGAGCTCCGGCGCAAGGACGCGCTCTACCTCTCCGTCGTCGAGAACTCCACGGACCTGATCCTCCTGGTCGAGGAGGACGCGACCGTCCGGTTCGCGAGCCCGTCGCTCGAGAGCTGCCTCGGCTACGACGTCTCCGAGGTCATCGGAACGAGCGTCTTCGACTACTTCCATCCCGACGAGCACGAGCAGGCACGGCGCGACCTCGAGGCCGGAGCCCGGGATGGCTTCCCGAAGTATCCCCGGGTGCGGCGCCTTCGTCACAAGGACGGCAACTGGCGGTCGTTCGAGTACGCCGCCGCCGATCTCCTCGAGAACCCCGAGGTCCGCGGCATCGTGGCGGTTTGCCGGGACGTGACCGATAGGCAGAGGTTCGAGGGCGCGCTCGCGGCCTCCGAGCGGCGCTACCGGCTCCTGACGGAGCAGAACCTGGCCGGCCTCCTTCGGGCGACGGTCGACGGGAAGATCCTGGACTGCAACCCGGCTGCCGTCCGGATCTTCGGGTACGCGGACGCCGACGAGCTGAAGAGCCGGCCGGCAGCCGAGCTCTACTTCGACGCGAAGAGCCGCGGCCCCTACATCGACCGTCTCGTGTCCGAAGGGACCGCGTCGAGCGTCGAGATCGCAGCCGTCCGAAAGGACGGCGCGCGGATCACGCTGCTCGAGAACGGGAGCCTCTGGGAGGATGACGAGCAGGGGCCCGTCGTCGTCCGGACGTTCTTCGACGTCACGGACCGCGTCCAGCTGGAAGCCCAGTTCCGCCAGCTCCAGAAGATGGAGGCGATCGGCGTCCTCGCGGGCGGGCTCGCGCACGACTTCAACAACATCCTGACCGTCATCGGCGGCTACGGCGAGGAGCTTCGCAGGGACCTCCCGGAGGGATCGCGGGCGCACCGGTACGCCACGGAGATCGGGGTCGCGACCCGGCGGGCCGCGGTGCTCACGCGGCAGCTCCTCACGTTCAGCCGCAAGCAGGTCCTCGAGCTGCGGGTCGTCGACCTGAACGCGATCGCGAGCGCCATCGAGGGGCTCCTGGGCCGGCTTCTCGGCGAGGACATCGAGATCGTCCTCGATCTGGAGAGCCGCCTCGGCTTCGTGAAGGCCGATCCCGGGCAGGTCGAGCAGGTGATGCTGAACCTGGCGGTCAACGCCCGGGATGCCATGCCACACGGGGGACGGTTCGTCGTCGCGACCCGGGACGTCGACCTCGACGAGACCTCCGCGCGGACGCGCCCGTCCCTCGTCGCCGGACCGTACGTCCTCCTCGAGGTGAGCGACACGGGAATCGGAATGGCGCCCGAAGTCCTGGCTCACGTCTTCGAGCCGTTCTTCACGACGAAGGAAGCCGGCAAGGGGACGGGCCTGGGTCTCTCGTCGGTCTTTGGCATCGTGAAGCAGAGCTGCGGCGAGATCGACGTCACGAGCGTTCCGGGAGAAGGCACGACTTTCCGGATCTATCTCCCGCGGGTGTCGGCGGGGGCTCGCGGGAGCGACCTTGCCCCAACGCCCGCGGTCCGCCGCGCGCGGCCCGGCGAGACGGTCCTCGTCGTCGAGGACGACGAGGCCGTGGGCCGCCTGACGCAGTCGATGCTGGCCGAGCTGGGCTATGCGGTCCTCCTGGCCACCCGCGGCGTCGACGCTCTCGAGATGGCCGCGCGCCACGCTGGGCGCATCGACCTCCTCCTGACCGACGTCATGATGCCCGGGATGAAGGGCCCCGAGGTCGCGCGGCGGCTGCTCGCACTCCGGCCCGGGACCCGGGTCCTCTTCATGTCGGGCTACGCCGCGGAGGGGATCCTCCGCGAGGTCTCCGGCCTCGGGAACCCCGGCCTGCTGCAGAAGCCGTTCACACCCACGAGTCTCGGCCGGAAGGTGCACGAGGCGCTGGATGCCAGCCCGCGGCCGGAAGGGAATAGCACTCCCGTCGCCGGGAGCGGCCGCGCGCTCTCGATCCTGCACATGGACGACGACACGGACATCCTCGAGATCACGAGGACCCTCCTTCGGCGCGCCGGCCACGAGGTCGTCAGCTGCGTCGACGTCGAAGCAGCCGTCGCCCGATTCGGAGAGGCCCTCGCCGGCAGCAGGCGATTCGACCTCGTGGTCCTGGATCTCTCGATCCCGGGGAAGAAGGGCGGAGCCGAGGCGATGAAGGAGATCCTCGCTCTCGACCCGACCGCCAGGATCTTCGCCTGCAGCGGGGCCGGGCCTTCCGAGGCCGGGTCCCTGGAGCCGGGGTTCCTCGGCATCGTCGAGAAGCCGTTCACCCCGGAGAGCCTGAACGCGATCCTGAGCCTCCTCTAGCTTCTGCGAAGGCCGCTAGGGTCCCATCCCCTCCGACACGAGCTGCCATCCCGCCCACGCGACCTTCCAGCGTCCCTCTTCCGGCACGAGGTTCATCTCGAACCGCACCTTCGCCGTGCGCGGGAGCATCGCGTCGAGCGACCCGATCTTCCTCGGCGCACCGTCGAAGGTCGCGGTGAACGTCGCCCGGGCGAGATCGGGCTTTCGGTCGATCTGCAGGTCGGAGAACGACGTGGAGATCCGTTCGTAAGCCGCAAAGTAGCGGCGGACCGTCATGAGAGCCGCGGCGCGGTCGGCATGCTCGGCGTCGGTGTAGGCCTCCGCGAGGACCTCTCCCGCCGCGTCGGCGTCGCGGTCGTCGGCCGCCGCCGCGAGGGAGTCGATCGCCGCTCGAACGGGGTCCGCCTTTTTTCGGCAGGAGAGGAGGGGGACGAGGAGGAGGGCGACGAGGAGCGCCGGTGCGAGTCGTTTCATGGCTTTCCTTCTTCGGCCCCGACGTGGGGCGTGGCCGTCCGCGAGAGGAGGATGGCCGAAAGGAGCCCCGCGAGGAAAGTCCCCGCCCAGAGCGTCGGCGCGCCCCAGGTTTCGAGAATCGCCGTTCCCGCCCACGGCCCGATCGCGAACGCGAGGTTGAAGGCCATCATGTAGAGGCCCATGTACTCGCCCCGCCGCGCCTCCGGCGCGAGGTCGGCGACGGCGGCGTTGAGCCCCGGGAAGAGGACGATCTCGCCGAACGTCCAGACGACGACCGAGACGACGACCATCCCCGGCGCGTGGGCGAAGGCGAGGAGGCCGAAGCCCGCGCCCGTCAGGACGGAGCCGAGAGCGAGAGTCTTGCCCGCCGGCCAGCGGGCCATCGCCGCGTTGAGCGGGACCTCGAAGGCGACGACGAGGAGCGTGTTGAGCGTGGCGAGGAGGCCTTACGAGGCCTCCGAGAACCCGAGGTCCCGGACGAGGAAGAGGGCCATGGCCGCGACGTGCTGGAAGAAGACGACGGCCACCGGCAGGACGCCGAGGAGGAGAAGGAGGAGTCGGCGATCGCGGTGCGCCGGGCGGCTGTCGGGCCTCGCCGCATCGTGCCTCTCCGCCGCGTGCTCGCGGTCCGGCCGTCCCGCCTTCGCGAGGATCGCCGCAGCCGCGAGCGACGTCAGGCCGTCGGCGATGAAGAGGACGCCGTAAGACCAGGTCGCCAGGAACCCGCCGAGCGCCGGCCCGAGGCTCATGCCGAGGTTGATCGCGAGGCGGTTCACGGCGAAAGCGGTCTTGCGCTGGTCGGGGCCGACGGCCGCCGCGATCGCGGCGAGGCTGGCGGGGCGGAAGACCTCCGAGATCACGGCCCAGAGAACCGTCGCGAGGGCCACCGCGAGCGGCGTCCGCGCGACGGGAAAGGCGAGGAGGACGAGGCCCGACAGGAGGAGCGAGGCCGTCATCATGCGGTGCGTCCCGACCCGGTCGCAGAGGTGCCCCGCGAAGGGGGCCGTGACGAGGGCCGTCGCGCCGTAGAGGGCGACGATCGCCCCGGCCGACGAGGGCGAGAGGCCGAGGTCCCGCGTGAGGTACAGGAGGAGGAACGGGAGGACCATCGTCCCCGCCCGGTTCACGAGGGTCGCCGCACACTGCACCCAGACCGCGCGGGGCAGGGCGCGGAGGTCGGCGCGCAGCGACACGGCGGGAGATTAGGCCATGAACGCCGTGCCGATGCGGAAAGCGACGAAGGCGCCGACCCAGGCGAGGACGCTCATGTACGTGAACTGGACGATGGGCCAGGTCCAGCCGCCGGTCTCGCGCCTGACGACCGCGATCGTCGACATGCACTGCATGGCGAAAGCGAAGAAAACGAGGAGCGCGACCGCGCCCGCGGGCGTCAGGTCGTGCCGGAGCGCTTCCTGCAGGCTCGCGCCCGTCTCGTCGCCTTCGATGCCGTAGATCGTCCCGAGCGTGCCGACGATGACCTCGCGGGCCGCCAGGGAAGTGACGAGGCCGATGCCGATCTTCCAGTTGAAGCCGAGCGGCGCGATGATCGGTTCCACGGTCCGCCCGATCGTCCCCGCGAAGCTCTCTGCGATCTGGGGAGACTTGCCGTCCTTCAGCGGGACGTGGGCGAGGACCCAGAGGGCGATCGACATGCCGAGGATCACCGTGCCCGCGCGGCGCAGGAAGACCTTTGCCCTGTCGAGGAGACGCAGGCCGAGACCGCGGAACGTCGGCGCCCGGTAGGGCGGCATCTCGAGGACGAACGGGGTCCGTTCGCTTTGCAGGACGGAAGACTTCAGGACGCGTGCCGTGGCGACGGCCGCGACGAAGCCGAGGAGGTAGAGGCCGAGGAGCGCCGCCGCGCGGGTGCCGAGGAAGGGCCCGATGAGAGGCTTCTCCGGGAGGAACGCCGCGATGATGAGCGTGTAGACGGGGAGCCGCGCCGAGCAGGTCATGAACGGCGCAATGAGGATCGTCGCGATCCGGTCCCGCTTGTTCTCGATCGTCCGCGTCGCCATGATCGCCGGCACCGCGCAGGCGTAGGCCGAGAGGAGCGGGATGAACGACTTCCCCTGCAGGCCGACCTTCGCCATGGTCCGGTCGGCGATGAGCGCCGCGCGCGCGAGGTAGCCCGAGTCTTCCAGCACGCCGATGAAAAGGAAGAGCAGCAGGATCTGCGGGAGGAAGACCAGGACCGACCCGACTCCCGCCCAGATGCCCTCGACGAGGAGCTGACGAAGGACTCCAGCCGGGAGCACCGCCCCGAGCCACGCCCCGGAGGCTCCGACGGCCTGGTCGACGAGGTCCATGAGGGGCGTGGCGGCGCTGAAGATCGTCTGGAAGACGGCGACGACGACCACGAGGAAGGTCAGCGGGCCGGCGACCGGGTGAAGGAAAACGCCGTCGAGGCGTCGTGTCCAGACGGGAGGCGCCGGGGCCTGGTACTTCGCCGCCTCGCCGAGGCGCGCGGCCCACTCGCGGCAGCGGGGGATGTCGGAGAGGACCGGAAGGAGGTCCATAGGGCGCGGGATGCCGATGCGGCCGCGCAGGAACTGCAGGACCGTGTCGTACCCCTCGCCGCTGGCCGCGCTGATGAGGGCCACCGGCGCGCCGAGGCGCTGGGCGAGAGCCTCGGCCTCCACCTCGCCGCCGCGCTTCTCCAGCTCGTCCGCCATGTTCAGGACGACGAGGGTCGGCAGTCCCAGGGCGAGGATCGGCGCGGCCAGGACGAGGTGACGGCCGAGGTTCGTGACGTCGAGGATGAGGAGGATCGTGTCGGGCTTCGGGACCCCAGGCATCCGCCCCATCAGGACGTCGTGCGTCACCTGCTCGTCTTCCGAGCGCGGCGTGAGGCTGTAGACGCCGGGGAGGTCGATGATGTCGAGCTCGGCCGCGTCCTCCATCCTCAGCTTCCCGAGATGCTGCTCGACGGTGACGCCCGGAAAGTTCGCGACCTTCTGGCGGAGCCCGGTGAGGCGGTTGAAGAGGGTCGACTTGCCGGAGTTGGGGGGGCCCACGACCGCCACCACGCGCGCAGGGCGGGGACCCGCGGCGGGCAGGGCGTTCGTTCCGGGCGGTGTGCCCGTGAGCGCCGGGAGACCGTCCTGGGTCGTCACGACGGGCTTGCGGCGCCTTTCTTCGAGTCCGGACGAAGGTGGAGGCGGGCCGCGGTCTCGCAGCGCAGGGCCACCTCGGTGCCGTCGACGCGGAAGACCCGGGGATCTCCTCCCGGGGCGCGGAACGAGGCGGCGATCCGGCTCCCAGGAAGGAACCCGAGCTCCATCAGCCGCTGGGAGATGTCCGCGGGCAGGTCGATCCGGTCGAGGACGGCCTCCTCTCCCTTTCGCAGGTCGAGGAGTGTGGCGGGGTGTCGTGTGTGAGGCATGTTGAGGGCCGGCGGGAGATGAAACCCGATCTCAGCCACCGGACAGCATGCGCCCGCTGCGGCGGCGCGTCAAGGTGCGGGAACCGCCGTCGCGGGGCCGGCAGACCGGCCCCGCGACGCAGGGGACTACTTCTTGGGGGCGGCGGCCTTCGCCACGATGTCGAGGAGCTCGACGTCGAAGATGAGCGTCGCGCCCGGCTTGATCTTCGGGGGCGAGCCGGCGTCGCCGTACGCGAGGGCCGACGGGCAGACGAGCTGGGCCTTGCCGCCCTTCTTCATGAGCTGGACACCCTCCTGCCAGCAGGGGATCACGCCGCCGAGCGTGAACTCGGCGGGCTGGCCGCGCTGGACAGAGCTGTCGAAAACGGTGCCGTCGATGAGCTTGCCGGTGTAGTGGACCTTCACCGTGTCGCTCGGCACGGGGTTCGGCCCGGTGCCGGCCGCGATCTCGGTATAGACGAGGCCGGAGGGCTTCTTCTGGGCTCCCTTGTCGGCGGCCGCCTTCGCGAGGTACGCCTCGGAGGCCACCTTCTCCTTCGCGGCCACGGCCCCGACGCGTCCCTGCGCGAAGGCCTGGATCTTCGGGCCGAACTCCTCGAGCGAGACCTTCTTGTCCTTGCCGAGCGCTTCGTCGGTGAGCCCGATCTTCAGCATCTCGAGGTCGGCCGCCGAAAGCTCGAGGCCGGCGAGGTTGCGGCCCATGACGATCCCCATGGCGTAGAGGACCTTCTCGTCGTCTGTCTTCGGCTCGACGGCGGCGGGGGCGGGGGCGGCTGCCGGAGCGGTGGCGCCGGCGTCCTTCTGGCACCCGGCGAGGAGCAGGGCGAGGGCGAAGGCCGGAACGGCCGACGTGCGGTTGCGGAACATCGAGGACTCCTTTCTAGTGGGCTCGGGGTCCGCAAGAGAAAGCCCGAACGGGCCGCCCGCGGGCGAGCGTCGGCGGATCCTACGCGGAACGGGCCCGACCTGGAAACCAGGTTTCCCACGAAAGAACGAACGGTCGTGCTATTTTATGGCCATGGGAAAGGGCGACACCACCCGGGAGGCCATCCTCCGGCACGCCGTCGGGCTCGCGAGCCGCGTCGGCCTGTCGGGCCTGTCGATCGGACGCCTCGCCCAGGAGCTCGACCTCTCCAAGAGCGGGCTCTTCTCGCACTTCCACTCCAAGGAAGCCCTCCAGCTCCAGGTTCTGGAATACGGCGCCGCCCGCTTCGTCGAGAACGTTGTGAAGCCGGCCCTCGAAGCGCCGCGCGGCACGCCGCGCATCCAGGGACTCTTCGACCGTTGGCTGACCTGGTCGCAGTCGGACCCCTTGTCCGGCGGGTGTTTCTTCATCGCGATGGTGACCGACCTCGACGGCCGCCCCGGGCCGAGCCGCGACCTGCTGGTGAAGCTCCAGCGGACCTGGATGGACTTCCTCGCCGACCTGGTGAGGTCGGTCGTCCGGGAATGCCAGTTCCGGCCCGAAACGGACCCCGAGCAGTTCGCCAACGACATGTACGGCGTGATGCTCGCCTACCACCACGCATCCCGCCTCCTGGACGACCCGGCCGCCGAGACCCGCGCCCGCCGCGCCCTCGGCGCACTGGTGGACGCCTGCCGCACGGCGGATTCCTGAAAGGACACCGATGAGCGCCGATCTTCCCGACACCGGGATCCGGTCGAACGTCCCCGCGCGCAAGCGGTTCCGCTTCGCCCTCCCGTTCTTCCGCCGGGCGGGCGTAACGCCCCCCGCGACACCCCGGGTTCCCCGGCGCGTCGCGTGCGCGCGAGCGGGGTGCACGAACACCGTCCTGGACGAGTGGGAGGAATCGGGCCTTCTCTGCGGCGAGTGCGCCCTCGAAGAGGACCTCTGCGATCGCGAGGCCCGCTGGGACCGGATGTACCCCGGCCGCTGAGCCCGCCCCCCTCGTCAGCCGCCCTCGTTCCTGACAGACTTCCGACTCCGCTACCGGAGTTCGACGCGAAGGGGCCCCGGGCCGGGCCCGCGGCCAGGGAGGGTGAATGAACGTCAACTGGGACCAGATCCTGCAGTCCGTCACGCAGACGGCCACGAACGTCGGCCTGAAGCTCCTCGGGGCGCTGGCCGTATTCATCGTCGGCCGCTACCTCATCCATCTCGCGGTGCGTCTCGTTTCGGCCGCGCTCGAGAAGCAGAAGATCGACCCGACGATCCTCCGATACGTCGCTTCGATCATCAACGTCGCGCTGAACATCCTCCTCGTCGTCGCGATCCTCGGCTACTTCGGCGTCGAGACGACGTCGTTCGCGGCGCTCGTCGCCGGCATCGGCCTCGCGGTCGGCGCGGCGTGGGCAGGACTCCTCTCCAACTTCGCCGCAGGCGTCTTCGTCATCGTCCTCCGGCCATTCAAGGTGGGCGACTTCATCCAGGCCGGTGGAGTCACCGGGACGGTCGTGAGGATCGGCCTCTTCGCCACCGAGATCCTGACGCCCGACAACGTCCACACCATCGTCGGGAACGCGAAGGTCTTCGGCGACAACATCATGAATTACTCGGCCTCGGAGTACCGCCGCGTCGACCGGACGGCCCAGCTCGCGCACGGGGTCGACCCCGCGGACGCGGTCGCCCGGCTGAAGACCCGCCTCGCCGCGATCCCGAACGTCAACGCCACGCCCGCGCCCGACGTCGAGATCCTCGACTTCAACCCGATGGGCCCGGTGCTCGCCGTGCGTCCCTACACGCACACCGACCACTACTGGCAGGTCTACTTCGACACGAACCGCGTCATCAAGGAGGAGTTCGGGGCTGCGGGCTACCCGGTCCCCGAGCAGCACCTGGTGATGCGCCAGGTGGCCGCGAAGGCCTGACGGTCCCCTCGCGACCGGGGCCGGTGGCGACCGGCCCCGGTCGTGCCGCCCCATCCGACGGGGGACCGGCCGGGTCCGGTCCCCCGTCGTGCAGCGCCGTCAGGCGGCTGGGCCTGCTATCGTCCGCCGCCCGCATGATCTCCTTCTCGAGAGTCTCCAAGCAGTACGGCCGGCAGATCCTCTTCGTCGACGCCTCGTTCCAGCTCAACCCGGGCGAGAAGGCGGGGCTCGTCGGCCCGAACGGCGCCGGCAAGACCACCGTCTTCCGGATGATCACCGGGGAGGAGCACCCCGACGACGGGGACGTCTCCGTCCCGAAGAAGCTCTCCATCGGCTACTTCCGCCAGGACGTCGAGGAAATGTCGGGACGGTCGGTCCTCGAGGAGGCGATCGCCGGGAGCGGCCGGCTCGGCGACCTGCACCACGAGCTGATGGACCTCGAGCACGCCCTCTCCGACCCCCAGCGCGCCGACGAGATGGAGAAGGACCTCGAGCGCTATGGCGAGGTGCAGCACGAGTACCAGCAGCGGGGCGGGTACGAGCTCGAGGCGAAGGCGAAGGAGATCCTCCAGGGGATCGGCTTCCCCGACGAGGTGGTCGACGGCGACGTCGGAGCCCTTTCGGGCGGCTGGAAGATGCGCGTGGCGATGGCCCGGATCCTCCTCGGCAGGCCCGATGTCCTCCTGATGGACGAGCCGACGAACCACCTCGACATCGAGTCGATCCTCTGGCTCGAGCGGTTCCTCCACGACTACCCCGGCGCGCTCCTGATGACGAGCCACGACCGCGACTTCATGAACCGCGTCGTCGACCGGATCGTGGAGGTGGACGGCGGCGAGATCTTCACCTGGACCGGCGACTACGACTTCTACGAGCGCGAACGGGGCCTCCGCGAGGTGCAGCGCGAGGCCTCCTATGCCCGGCAGCAGGCGATGTTCGCCAAGGAGCAGCGCTTCATCGAGCGCTTCTCGACCCACGCGGCCAAGGCCGCCCAGGTGCAGAGCCGCGTGAAGAAGCTCGAGAAGATCGAGCAGCTCGAGCTCCCTCGCCGCCGCAAGGTCGTGCGGTTCGACTTCCGGCAGCCGCCGCGCTCGGGCGACGACGTCGTCGCGCTCACCGGGGTCGGCAAGCGCTACGGCTCCCGCGTCGTCTACGACGGCTTCGACTTTCTCGTCCGGCGCGGCGAGCGCTGGTGCGTCATGGGACGCAACGGGGCGGGCAAGTCGACGCTCCTGAAGATGGTGTCGGGGGCGCTGTCTCCCGACTCGGGGACCGTCAAGCTCGGCGCTTCGCTCAAGATCGGCTACTTCGCCCAGCAGTCGCTCGACCTCCTCGACCCCGCGCTGACGGTGATCGAGCAGCTCCAGAAGGACTTCGCGATGGAGGGGCTCGGCGTCCTCCGAACCCTGGCCGGGGCATTCCAGTTTTCCGGCGACGACATCGACAAGCCGGTGCGGGTCCTGTCGGGGGGCGAGAAGTCGCGCCTCGTACTGGCGCGGATGCTCTTCGACCCGCCGAACTTTCTCGTCCTGGACGAGCCGACGAACCACCTCGACCTCGCGACGAAGGAAATGCTCGTCGAGGCGCTCCACGGCTTCGAGGGGACGATGCTCTTCGTCTCGCACGACCGGACGTTCCTCAGGGGCCTGGCGAACAGGGTTCTCGAGATCGGCGGCGAGGACGGCTCTGGAAAGCCCGTGACGTACGACGGCTCCTACGAGGAGTACGTCTCGCGGTCGGGGCACGAGGCGCCGGGCGTCCACGCGTAGGAAGATCCACCCGCGCCGTAGCCTCCGCCCCTGGGCCACGTGCACTGATTCCAGGCCTTCGGAACGAAACGCGCCCTGGCCTCGTCCCGTGGAGGCAGCCGCATAGCGGGCGCGCAGGCCGGCCGAGGCGCCCCTCTGCGCGCTGCTCGATGCTCTCGCCCGGCTGCGCTTCTCGGCGCCCCTCGAGGGGCTTCCCGGCGAAGGGACGTTCGAGGTCGTCCTCCACCCGGACTCGGAAGATCCCCCGGCAGCTTCTCTCTCCCCCTGGGAGTTCGAGTGGGAGGCCGAGCCTCGGGTGCTCGCAAGCGGCGAGCTCGCAGCAACTCCGGACAGGCGCGGCTTCGAGACCGTGCCGTTCTCCCTCCTCGCGAAGGGCTGAGGCTCCCCAGTCCCGTAGAGTCCGCTCGCCAGATTGGAGGATGAAGGCCTGCTCCCGGTCTCCGGCCACCTGAAGGACCCCGCCACGCGAGCCCGCGCCAAGGCCGACCTCCTGAATGAAGTACCCGGGTGGCCCGACGGCGGCGCGAGGGAAGAGGTCGGATTTCATCGGCGCTAGATACCCGGGGAATCAGCGTTATGCGGGCCCGATCGTCATCTTCGATCGTCGCCTTCCGGAGAGGACGAGCCCGCGGAGCAGAATCGGATAAGGGCGAGGGTTCCTCCCTCCCGAGAGAGCTCGCGAGGAGGAGGTGCACGGAAATCGTCTTCGAGATCTGTGGTGGACTGGACGTCCATACCAAGAGCGTGATGGGCTGACTGAACCGGCGGGGACGGAAGGAAACCCGGACGTTCGGGAGGATGACGCACCAGCCTCCTGGGTCGAGGGAGTGGCTCGTGGGAGACGGGTGCACGACGTGCTTATGGAAGCGACGCGTGTGTACCGGAAACCGGTGTTCGACATTCTGGAAGGGGCCGTGGACGTGGCACCGATGAATGTCCGACACGTCAAGGCGGACGGGGCGGACGACCGCAGTGCGAGATTGCGGATGCCTGGCAGATCTGCTGCGGCACGGAACCGTTCGCGGGCTCCGTCTCGCCATTTGCGATAGCCTCGTCTCCCGTAACAATCAGGCGGCGCCCGAGGCCGGCTCGCACGCGCCGAGGACCGAGGTCGAGATGGTTGCGTTCTCTGGTGACTAGTGGACAAGACGCGGCGGAGCTCTGCGTCGGTCGTTTCCAGGCTCTGGGTCGTCGCCCTCTTCGTCCTCGGCGTGGCGTCGGGCCAGTGCTCCGCTGCGGCTGTCGCGGCCCCGATCACGCGACTGAGTTTTCGGAGCTACGGCCGGGAGCAGGGTTTGCGCAACATCACCGTTTCGCAGCTCATCCAGGATCGTCAGGGCTTCCTCTGGGCTGGTACGGATGACGGACTGTACCGGTACGATGGCTCCCGATTCCAGCTCTTCGGCGCCAACGAGGGTCTGAGATCCACCCTGGTAAACGTCCTTCACCTGGACGCCGGGGGGAACATCTGGGTCGGGACGGAGCAGGGCCTCGCGCACCTCGACAATGGCGTCTTCCACACGGCGAATCGGGGTATCCCCGAGCAAAGCGTCATTGCGGACCTGGCGAACGGCCCTGACGGGGAACTCTGGATCGGCACGAGCGCCGGCCTCTATGCGGGAAGCCACGAAAAGGGGTTCCGTGAGATCGCGGCCTGGGGCAAGGACCCGGTCTATGCCCTCTGCAGCTCCTCCGGGGGCCGGACAGTCTGGGTAGCGGGCCGGCGCAGTCTCTTTCGAATCGAAAAGAACGGAGCCTTGAAGGTCGTCGACGAAGGAGGAAAGGCCGGAATCGAAGGCATCGAACGGCTTCTGGCGGATGGCTCCGGGAATCTGTGGGTGCGCAGTGCCAGGGGGCTCTACGTCTTGAAGAACGGAGAAGCCGTCCTGAGCCCGGTGGAGGGGCTCTTGCGCGCCGAGTCCCGCCAGAGCCGGATGCTCCTGGATGCCAGCGGCAAGCTCTGGTACCCCAACGAGAAGGGCGTGGCCTGCCTCGAGAATGGCCGCTGGTCGCAAATCGGCCTGGCGGAAGGGCTTCCCATCGATTTCGCACGGACGATCCTCGTCGATCACGAGGGCTCCCTGTGGGTGGGCGGCCATGGCCTCTTTCGTGTTCTCGGTCGGGGGCTGTGGTTCTCGGCGGGTCCCGCCGAGAACCTGCCCGTTCCCGTCTGGAGCTTTCGTCGGGATCGTGCTCGAACGCTGTGGGTGGGCACCGAGAAGGGCCTGGCCCAGCACACCCCCAAGGGCTGGGAGGTCGTGAAGGGAACGGAGAGCTTCTGCCTCCGAAGCGTCGAAGAATCCCCGGACGGCTTCATGTACCTGGCCGGGGAGCCCGCCCGGATCCTTCGATTCGATCGCGAGTCCGGCCAGGTGACACTCCTTCCCGAGCTTCCCGTCAGCGAACGGCGGATACTCAAGCTCCTCGCGGACACCGATGGCACCCTGTGGATCGGCACGCGTTCGGCTGGCCTTCTGAGAGGCCGTCAGGCTGAGGGTCGCTGGCGCTACGAGAGCGTCGTGCTCCCCGGCGGAACCGACGGGGAACGCATCGCCCACATCCTCCGGGACCGCCACGGGCGCCTCTGGGCGGCCGGGAGCAAGGGTCTGGCCTGCTACTCGGACGGACGTTGGACCCGATTCGATCAGAAGGACGGGCTTGTCGGTGAGGCGGTCCTGTACCTGGCAGAGACCCCCACCGGAGATCTCTGGATTGCCTACCTGGATCCAGTGGGGCTTTCGAAGGTCCGCCTGGAGGGGGACCGGTTCCGCGTCGTGAAGAACCTCGGTGCGGAGCAGGGCCTGGCCTCCCTCGAGATCTACCTCGTAGGCCTGGACTCAAAAGGACGCCTCTGGCTGGGCTCCGACAAGGGTGTGGACATCGTCGATCAGCCGGATTCCGCGAGGCCCGCCGTCTGGCACCACGGGATCGAAGATGGCCTCGTGAATGAGGACACGGACGCCATGGCCATCCTCTGCGAGCCCGATGGAGTCGTGTGGGTGGGAACCCGCGGAGGTCTGGGCCAGTTCGCGGGGTCCCGCTACGCGGGGCCTCCCGCGCCACCGGAGACAGCCATTCTGAAGGCCAGACTCGGGAGGATCCGTCTCTCCCCGGCCTCCAGCCAGGAAACCCCGGTCTCCCACCGCGACAACACGCTCGAGGTCCGCTTCGCCGGTCTCAGCTTCGCCAACGAAGCCGCACTGCAGCAGCAGGTGCGTCTGGAAGGCCTGGAAGACGAATGGGTATCTTTGGATACTCGTGAGATCCGCTATTCCGGCCTTGCGCACGGCCGATACCGGCTCCTTCTCCGCAGCAGGATCGGACACGGGAGCTGGGGGCCCGAAAGAGGACTGGCCTTCGAGATTCGCCCTCCCTGGTGGAGCACGTCATGGTTCCGCCTTCTCGCGTCCCTGGCCCTGGGAAGTCTGGCCTACGTCGCGATTCGCTGGCGCCTGCAGGCCCTGACGCGCCGCAACGAGGAACTGACCCGTCAGGTCGAGGCCCGCACCCGAGACCTCGCGAGACGCACGGAAGAGCTGGAGCTCGCCAATGAGTCACTGGAAGGCCTCAGCCTCACGGACGCGCTCACGGGTCTGAAGAACCGCCGGTTCCTGACCATGACAATTGGCGAGGACGTTGCCAGGGTGAACCGAATCCATCGGGACGCGACCGGAAGCATGAAGGAGCGCGCGCTCCTCAACATCGACCTCATCTTCATCATGGTAGATCTCGACCATTTCAAGAAGGTCAACGATGAGTACGGCCATGCGGCCGGCGACAGGGTGCTCCAGCAGTTCGCAGCGATCCTGGGAAAGGCCACGCGGGAATCGGACACATCCGTCCGCTGGGGTGGCGAGGAATTCCTCGTGGTCGCTCGCAATGCCTGCCGTAGCGACGCCGCCATCCTCCTGGAGCGCATCCGTTCCCGGGTCGGGAGCTATCCGTTCGACATCGGGGATGGGCTCGCGATCCGCTGCACCTGTTCCCTCGGATTCACCTTCTACCCCTTCCTGCCCGACGCGACGGAAGTCATCAGCTGGGAGCAGGCGATCGAGCTCGCGGATCGCTGCCTCTACGCCGCCAAGCGCGGAGGTCGGAACGCCTGGGTGGGGGTCTTCCCGACCGTCGATGCGGACCCGGGCCGTCTGCGCCAATTCCCGCCCTCTCAAGTGGAGCAGCTCCTCCGGGAGGGAGTACTCCAGGTCAGTACCTCCCTTCCCGGCGGCGGCGCGCTGGAGTGGAGAACGCCGGAGTCCGACAAGCGCTGACGCCGAACCAAGGAGCGGCGAGCATCGCCACTCCGGCTTCTCGGACCACAACGGCCTGACCGCTCCCGCTGGCGACGGCCGCGTCCGCGCGGCTCTCGCCCGCTAGGGCTTGCGCAACCCCGTCAGCCTCGTCCGCCTGCGCTTCGAGCTGGGCACGCCCACCGCCACGTACCTGCCCCGGGACGGCCACGACGACGAGAAGGTCGAGACCCTCGATGCCGTCGGCTTCATCGCCCGTCTCCAATCGTAGGTTCCCGATCCGGGTAGACACCTCGCGCACGACCACGCCGATACAGGGTCTCCCGGCGGCCTTGGGTAAGATCCAGGCCAACAGCATCGGGAGAACTGACAACCGGGGGGCCATCAGGATGGCCGCGCGGCGGCGAGCCCATCGGTGCCGGCGACTCCGACCCCCCCATGCAGGAGACGGAATGAGCGAAGCTTTGCAGAGGCAGTCCCTGGCGAATCCCGTCTTCTGGGGCGTCAGCATAGGACTCATTCAGGCGATTTCACCTCTCGGGTTCTGGTGGCTCCCGCCGACCCTGGTCTGGTCGCTGGCGCTGGTCGGCATCGCGTCGGTGTACGTCGGATTCGCTGTGGCCGACGGCCGCCCGCTGGTCATCGGCGTCGAGGTCGGAGTGACACTGGCGTTCATCATCCTGGCGGCCATCGCGGTCGCCGCCTCTCCCTGGCTGTCCGTCGTCGCTCTGGTGGCGCACGGCATCAAGGACCTGTTGCAGCACCGCACCCAGTTCGTCGCCAACACCAGGTGGTGGCCGCCGTTCTGCCTCGTCGTCGACTTCGTGGCGGCCGCCGTCATCGCGGTTCTCCTGATCTCCGGCGTTCGCCTTCATGGATAGCGCGACGACACGGTCCGGCAGCGAGCCGCTCGATGTCCTGGTGATCGGGGCCGGTCAGGCCGGTCTCGCGATGGGCTGGCATCTCGCGCGGCGGGGGCTGCGCTTCCGGATCGTCGATGCCGGCTCGGAAGTCGGCCAGACCTGGAGGCGGCGCTGGGACTCGCTGAAGCTGTTTACCGCCGCCCAATACGACGGACTCCCGGGGATGGATTTTCCCGCTCCGCGCGACACGTATCCCGGAAAGGATGACGTCGCCGACTTCCTGCAGCGGTACGCGGCGAAGTTCGAGCTGCCCGTCGTCCTGAATGCCAGGGTGACCCGCCTTCAGCGGAAGACGCCCTACGAGATCGACACGGAGCAGGGGCCGATCCGCGCGCACAACGTCGTCGTCGCCACCGGGCCCTTTCAGACGCCGTTCGTGCCGCCGATGGCCGGGGATCTCGACGCCAGCGTGGTGCAGCTCCACGGCATCGAGTACCGGCGCCCCGGCTGTATTCCGCAGGGCAGAGTGCTCGTTGTCGGAGCAGCCAATACCGGATGTCAGATCGCGATCGAGCTCTCGGCCACCCACGAGGTGGAGATCTCGGTCGGCCAGCATCTCCCGGCGATTCCCCAGCGACCGCTGGGCCGCGACGTGTGGTGGTGGATGACGCGACTGGGGTTCACGCGGATCACCCGCGACTCGTGGCTGGGCAGGAGACTGTCGAAGCGCGACGTCATCATCGGGGGCGGCGTGCGGGAGATGCGACGGATCGGTGTGGTGGTCCGGCCACGACTCTCCGCCGCGAAGGGCCGCTCGGTCGTTTTCGTCGACGGGACGTCTTCGGAGTACGGCACGATCGTATGGGCCACCGGATTCCGGACGGACCATTCGTGGATTCAGATCTCGGACGTCAAGGATGCGGAAGGCCGCATTCAGCATCGTCGCGGCGCCACGTCCGCGCCGGGTCTGTACGTTCTGGGCCTGACCTGGCAGCACACGCGGACGTCGGCACTCCTTGGCTGGGTCACCCGCGACGCCGAGTTTCTCGCGGATCGCATCAGCGCACGCTGCAACCCGGAACCCGGAGCGGCATGGAGATCGGCGGCGAGGACGGCTCAGGCCGTCCCGTGACTTACGACGGCTCCTACGAGGAGTACGTCTCGCGGTCGGGGCACGAGGCGCCAGGCGTCGACGCGTAGTGTTTCGCCGCGCGACGGCTCGCCGGAGACCCTTCGGCGCCGCGGCGCTCTCCCCGGCGTGTAAGCTCGGCCCATGGGTGACCCCCGCGTCTACTTCGCCGCCGAGAGGACTCTTCTCGCCTGGCTCCGGACCGGGCTGACCGTGATGGCCTTCGGGTTCCTGGTGGCGCGCTTCGGCCTCTTCCTGCGGCTCGTGACGCTCCAGCTCGGCGCCGAGGCGCACGCGCCCAGGCTCGCGCCGCTCTCGAACGTGATCGGCATCGTCCTCGTCCTCGCCGGCTCGGCGTCGATCCTCCTCGCCACGCGAGAGCACCGCGCGTTCCTCAGGACGATCCCCGAGGCCGACCGCCCCGCCGGGCGCGACGGGCGCCTGCACGAGGGGCTCGCGACGCTCCTCGGCATCCTGGGCATCCTGCTGACGGTTTATCTCGTCCTCTAGCCGGGCCGCCGGGCGGGGGGCCTCCCCCGCCCGGGCCCGGCATCCGCGGGTCTAGAAGACGTAGCGCGCCGCGAGCTGGAACGTTCGCGGGTTGTAGTTCGTCGAGGTTCCCGTGATGGTTCCGAAGGTCGTGGCCGCCCAGTCGCTCGAAGGTGTGCCGAACTGGGACCGGTTGAAGACGTTGTAGACCTCGGCCCGGAGAACCAGCTGGTGGTTTTCCCACGGCATGAAGATCGTCTTGTAGAGGCCGAGGTCGAGGCTCAGGAGGCTGTCCATCCGGAACTGGTTGCGCCGGACGAGGTCGTCGACCGAGTCCTCGGGGGTGGCGCGGCGGAAGGCCCCGGACGGAAGGTCGGCCTTGGCGGTGCCCGGATCTGCCACGACCGCCCCGAGCACGCCCGGGTCGAGGACGATGGGCCGGTCCTCCTGGAAGCCGTCCCAGTCGATGTCGTCCGTGCCGCTGTCGATGACCGAGAAGGGGGTTCCGCTCGCGTAGCGGAACGTGGCCGCGATCTTCCAGCCGCCGAGGAGCTGCCCGGCGAGGTCGCGCTGGCCCCTGTAGAAGGGGAGGTCGTAAGCCCCGAGGGCCGTCAGGCGGTGCCGCGTGTCGAAGCGCGAGTAGCCGTAGGCGAACTCGTCGTTCGGCCCGGTGATGTTCGTGTCGCCGGCGCCGAGGTTCGTGGCGTCCGAGCCGGTGTCGAGGGTCTTGCCGTACGTGTACGACAGCTGCCCCGAGAAGTCGCGCGTGAAGCGCTTCTGGAGCTCGATCTGAAAGGCGTTGTAGTTCGAGTAGTTGTCGTTCGAGATCATCAGGTTCTGGCCGTACCGCGGGTCGGGGCGGCGCTCGTTCGTCCGCGGGGCGCGGAGGCTGATCTCGTTGCTCGCGATCGGGACCGGGACGGGGCAGGCCGCGTTCACGGTGAGGCCGGGGAGGTAGCCCGTCCCCGCGCACCGCCAGTCGGCCGCCACCTTGTCGATGAGGACGCCGCGCAGGTCGGGGAACCCCGCGGCCGGCGCGTTGAACGGGTGGTTCGGGACGACGATTCCCCCCTGGGCCGGGGTGACCGCGAGGTTCGTCGGCGTGTACTTGAGGAGGTCCTCGCCGTGGTTACCCACGTAGCTGAGGCGCATCGTCGTGTCCCACCCGATCTTCCGCTCGAAGCTGACGTTCCACTGCCAGACCTGCGGCATGTTCAGGTCCGGGTCGATCTGGAGGATCGTGACGCGCGTCGTCGGCGTCGGACCGGGCGTGAAGACGTAGCCGTTCGACGGGTCGGAGACGTTCAGCTGGTTCGTGAACGAGAGGAGCGCCGCGTTCGGCGGGTTGAAGCGGAGGTTCGCGCCGCTCTGCGAGAAGATCGACTGGAAGATCCGGCCGTGGTAGATGCCGAAGCCGCCGCGGATCGAGGCGTTCCCCGGGCCGCCCGTGATCGCCCCGAGGAAGCCGCTGCCGGCTTTCGGCACCCAGGCGAAGGCGAGGCGCGGGTCGACGTACTGGTTGTCGTCGTACAGGTAGTCGACCCGGTCCTCCTTCTCCTCCGGCGTCTGCACGTACTCGTAGCGGGCGCCGAGCGAGAGGCTCAGCGTGTCGGCGACCTGCCACTGGTCCTCGGCGTAGAGGTTGTACTCGTTGATCCGGTTCTCGAGGAAGAAGTTGCCGTAGCCCTTCTGGTACGTCGAGACGCAGCCGTCGAGCATCGCCGCGTAGGGCGTCGCGTAGGTCGTGCCCGCGCAGGCGGTGCGGAAGGTCCAGAAGCCCCGGGAGAAGTTGTCGGCGACGTCGTCCAGCGACTGGAGCCTCACGTCGACGCCCGCCTTGACGTAGTGGCGGGTGCCGAGGACCCCGTAGAGGTTGTAGACGAACTGGTTGTCCGTCTGCTTCCGGTTGATGGGGTAGGAGCCGGCGTTGCCCATGATCGTCCCCGACACCGGCGACCCGGTGAAGCGGACGATCGGCGTGTCGTTCCCGGCGGCGATGTCGACGTTCGTCGACCGGAGCCCGAGGCCGTAGCGGAACTCGCCCGAGAAGGCGCCGCCGAAGACCTGCGTCCAGGTGAAGCCGACGTTCACCTGCTTGTGGTTCTGGAGGGCGTTCTCACCCTGGATGATGTCCTCGGTCTCGCGGATGTTCCGCGTGTACTGGTAGCGCGCCGTGAAGTGGTGCGCGGAGGCGGGGTCGGAGTCGAGCCGCGCCGAGTAGTCCTCGTCGGGCCAGTCGATCTGCTGGAGCGTCGCGAAGGTCCGGTTGCTCCGCGGGTCGTTCGGGACCGCCCCCTGCGGGTATCGGCCGAGGATTCCCTCGATCCAGGCCCGGTTCGCCGGGGTGTCGTTCCCCCGGGTCAGGCGCGGCATCGCGAGCTCGGCCTCCGTGAAGAGGTCCCGCGCGTAGTTCTGCTGGCCGGCGTAGTCGATCCGGTCGAGGCTGACGAAGCCGAACAGCTTGTTCTGCACGATGGGGAACCCGGCGACGAAGCCCCATTCGTTCCTGTGGTTCTTCGGCTTCGGCGAGGTTTGCGAGAAGTACCGCTTCTCGTTCCACTCGCCGTTCTGGAAGTAGCCGAAGAGCTCGCCGTTGACCGCGTTCGTCCCGGACTTCGTCTGGACGAGGACGACGGCGCCGTAGCCGCGCCCGAACTCGGCGCTGTAGCTGTTCGTGAGGACCTGGAACTCCTTGATCGTGGCGAGAGAGACCCCCTGCCGGTTCTGGTTCTCGGAGGAGTCGTCGTTGTTCACGCCGTTGATCTGGAAGGTCGCGCCGCGGGTCCCGGTGCCGTTGAAGTTGATCGAGGAGCCCGAGGAGAGCGTCGGGTTGTTCTGGCCGGAGGCCGGGTTCTCCTGGAAACCCGTGAAGGTCTCCGCGAGCGAAAGGAAGCTCCCCTGGCTGAGGGAGGGCTTGTCCTGGATCTGCTCGGCGGTCAGCGAGCCCTTGATCTCGGCGTTGACCGTGTTGATCTGGGTCGTCTCGGCGACGACCTCGATGTCGGCGGTGACCCGCTGCGAGAGGGAGAAGCTCGCGATGGCGGTGCTGGCGAGCGAGACCTCGACCCGTTCGCGCGCCACGGCGCCGAAACCCGCGAGCGTGACGGTCACCCTGTAGGTGCCGATCTGGAGGAGGGGCACGTTGTACACCCCTCTCTCGTTCGTCACGACCCGGCGCTCCAGGCCGGTGTCGCGGTTCCGGACGGTGACCGTCGCCCCCGGCAACGGACCGCCCGAGGCTTCGGTCACCGTTCCCTGGAGCGTTCCGGTTACGGTCTGAGCCTCGACGGTGAAGGAGATGGTCAGGAAGGAGACGAAGAACACGAGGGCGACCGCGACCCTGAGGTACCAGTTTCGCATTGATCCTCCTGCTGGCCTGGGATTCTCTGCCCGTCGCGGCCGGGATGCGACGTTCTTTCGTTGCGTGGACGTCCTGATTTCACGCAATCGAAACGGTCGCGGCCCGCGGGCGAAACAGGTCCGGCGCGGATCCCTTTTCTCCGGTCCCGCCACTCGAGGCAGCACCACTTGACGAGCGGGACCGCCCGGCCGATCGTCTCCGGCGACCCCTGCGGAGGAAAACGAATGCGCGCCCTCTCGATCGTCCGACCTTCTGCTCTCGCTCTCCTGCTGGCGTTCCCCTCGCTCCCGGCCTCCGCTCAGGCCGTCGCGCCCCCCGTCGTCGTGGAGAAGGAGGCCCTCTCCCCCGCGGCGCTCTCGCGCGACCCCCGGGTCGTCCAGGCGCTCACCCTCCTCGAGACGTGGGCGGGCGCCGAGCAGGCCTACCGCCGGCTCCCGGGCGTGTCGATGGCCGTCGTCCACGACCAGCAGCTCCTCTGGAGCCGCGGCTTCGGCGACGCGCACGTCGAGACGAAGGCGCCCGCCACGCCCTCGACGATGTACTCGATCTGCTCCATCTCGAAGCTCTTCACGAGCGTCGCGGTGATGCAGCAGCGCGACGCGGGAAGGCTCCGCCTCGACGACGCCGTGGCAAAGCACCTGCCGTGGTTCTCGATCGGCGGGATGCCGGAAGGGGCGGAGCCGGTGACGGTCTTCGGCCTCCTGACGCACTCGTCCGGTCTTCCCCGCGAATCGGACATCCCCTACTGGACCGGCCCGGCGTATCCGTTTCCTCCCGTGGACAAGGTCCGCGAGCGGCTGCCTCGGCAGGAGATGCTCTACCGCCCGGAGACGTTCTTCCAATACTCGAATCTCGGACTGACGCTCGCGGGCGAGGTCGCGGCGGCGGCCGCCGGCAGGCCGTACGCCGCGCTGCTCCGGTCGAGCGTCCTCGACCCTCTCGGGATGAAGGACACCGAGACCGAGCATCTCGACCGGCACCGGGGCGGCCGGCTCGCCTCGGGGTACACGGCGGTGCGGCGGGACGGCACGCGCGAGAAGGTGCCGCCCTACGAGGTGCGCGGCATCGCCCCGGCCGCGGGCTTCACCTCGACGGTCGAAGACCTCGGCCGCTTCGCTTCCTGGCAGTTCCGCCTGCTCTCGACCCGGAAGACCGAGGTGCTCGACGTCGACACGCTCCGGGAGATGCAGCGCGTCCAGTTCATGGACCCGGGCTGGAAGACGAGCTGGGGGCTCGGCTTCCAGGTCTGGCGCAGCGGGGAGAAGACGTTCGTCGGGCACAACGGCTACTGCCCCGGCTACCAGAGCCAGCTCCTCGTCCAGACGGCCGAGAAGGTCGCGACCGTGTTCATGACGAACACGAACGGGATCGACGCACAGCGGTACGCGCAGACGGCGTACGACGTCGTCGCCCCGGCCGTGAAGAAGGCGCTCGACGACCCGAAGGGGGCGAAGGTGCACGTCGCCGCGTTCGCGCGCTACGCCGGCCGCTACGACAACTGGCTCGCGGGCGAGGCGCACGTCTTCCCCTGGGACGACGGCCTCGCGCTCCTGCCGATCCCCTCGGAGAAGCCGCTCGAGGCGCTCGTGAAGCTGAAGCCCGTGGGCGAGCACCGCTTCCGGCGGCTGCGCGACGACGGAGAGCTCGGCGAGGAGATCCGCTTCGAGGTCGACGCGACGGGCACCGTCACCCGCCTCTGGCGCCACAGCAACGCGATGGCGCGGGTGGACGGGGCGGGGTCGCGATAGGCCGGCAAGGACGCGGCGGGCACCGGGCCCCCTCCGGCCCTATTCCGGCACGCCCGGAGGGGAGAGTCGGGTCCATACTGCTCCTGACGTACGGTCGGCCCGGCGACGTGTCCGGGCCCGTGAACAGGTCACCCCGGAGGATCCCGCGTTGAGAAGCAGCCGTTCTTCAAAGGGCACGCCGGGATCGCCCGCGCCGTCGAAGTCTCCGAAGGCCCCCGCCGAGGCGGCACCTGGCGAGGCGCGAGCGGGCACGCCGTTCCCGGTCGTGGGCGTCGGCGCCTCGGCCGGCGGGCTCGAGGCGATCGAGGAGCTCCTGCGCAACGTCCCGGAGGGAAGCGGGATGGCCTGGGTCGTCGTCCAGCACCTCGACCCGACGCACAAGGGGATGCTCCCCGAGCTCCTGCAGCGCGCCACGTCGATGAAGGTCGTCCAGGTGCGCGACCGGATGCGGGTAAAGCCCGATTGCGTCTACGTGATCCCGCCCAACCGGGACATGTCGCTCCTCCACGGCGCGCTCCACCTCTTCGAGCCGACGGCTCCGAGGGGCCTGAGGCTCCCGATCGACTTCCTCTTCCGGTCGCTCGCCGCCGACCAGAACGAGCGGAGCATCGGCGTCGTCCTCTCGGGTATGGGCGCCGACGGCACGCAGGGGCTGCGCGCCATCAAGGAGGCGGCCGGGCTCGTCCTCGTCCAGGAGCCGTCCTCTGCGAAGTTCGACGCCATGCCGCGGAGCGCGATCGCGGCCGATCTCGCAGACGTCGTGGCGCCCGTCCAGGAGCTGCCGAAGCGGATCCTCTCCTACGTCCGGCACGCGCCCCTCCACGTGAGGACGGCGCCCGTCCTGCCGGACGGCGATCGGAGCGCCCTGGAGAAGGTCGCCATCGTCCTGCGCGCCCGGACCGGGCACGACTTTTCCCTCTACAAGAGCAGCACCGTCCTGCGCCGGATCGAGCGGCGGATGGGAATCCACCAGATCGACCGGATCGCGACGTACGTCCAGTACCTCCAGAAGAACCAGCAGGAGGTGCAGCTCCTCTTCCGGGAGCTCCTGATCGGGGTCACGAGCTTCTTCCGCGATCCGGCCGCGTGGGACCAGCTCCGGGACGAGCTCCTTCCCCCGCTCCTGGCCAGCCGCCCCCAGCGGAGCGTCCTGCGCGCATGGTGCGCCGGCTGCTCGACCGGGGAGGAGGCCTTTTCCCTCGCCATCGTCTTCCTGGAAGCCGTCGAGAAGGTCGCGCCCCAGGCGGGCCTGAAGCTCCAGGTCTTCGCCACCGATCTGGACACCGACGCGATCGTCCGCGCCCGCCAGGCGCTCTTCCCGCCAGGCATCGCCTCCAGCGTCTCCGCCGGCCGCCTGAAGCGATTCTTCGTCCAGGAGGAGGATCGCTCTTTCCGGATCGGCAAGGAGATCCGCGAGATGGTGACGTTCGCGACCCAGAACGTCCTCATGGACCCCCCGTTCACGAAGCTGGACCTCCTCCTCTGCCGGAACCTCCTGATCTACCTCGGGCCGGAGCTCCAGAAGCGGCTGCTGCCGCTCTTTCACTACTCCCTGAACCCGGGCGGCCTCCTCTTCCTCGGCGCCGCCGAAACGGCGAGCGGACAGCCGGGCCTCTTCACGCCCCTTCCCGGAAAGACCCGGCTCTATCGGAGGGGGGAGGCCCTCGTCCCGCTCGCGGCGATGCCGTTCCCGGCCTCGCGTCCCGGCGACCGGAAAGGAGCACCCGTTCCGATGACGGCGACGAAGCCCGTCCCCGACCTCCAGGCGCTCGCGGACCAGGTCCTGCTCCAGCGCTTCGCCCCGGCGGCCGTCCTCGTGAACGGCGAGGGCGACATCCTCTTCATCAGCGGGCGGACGGGGAGGTACCTCGAGCCCGCCGCAGGGAAGGCGAACTGGAACGTCTTCGCCATGGCTCGCGAGGGGCTCCGGCAGGAGCTGCCCGAGGTCTTCCATCGGGCCGTCAGCGCCGGACGGGTCGTCCACCGGCGCGGACTCCAGCTGGCGGGCGGGGAGGAAGAGCCCCGGGTCGACGTCCTCGCCCAGGCGCTCACGGAGCCCGAGGCGCTGCGCGGGACCGTGATGATCGTCTTCTCGGACGTCGCCGCACCGCCCGGGCCACCGGAGGGCCCGACGCGCAAGGCGGGCTCGTCCCGGAGCCCGCAGGCGGCCGCGCTCCAGCGCGAGCTGGACGAGGCGCGCGGGGCGCTGCAGTCCCTCCGCAGCGAGATGCACGCGATGCACGAGGAGATGCAGACGGCGCAGGAGGAGCTCAAGTCCGCCAACGAAGAGCTGCAGTCGACGAACGAGGAGCTCCAGTCGACGAACGAGGAGCTGACGACCGCCAAGGAGGAGATGCAGTCGATGAACGAGGAGCTCCAGACCGTCAACGCGGAGCAGGCCGCGCGGATGGAGGAGCTGACGCGGGTGAGCGACGACATGAAGAACCTCCTCAACGGGACCGACATCGCGACGGTCTTCCTCGACGGCGAGCTCAGGGTCCGGAGGTTCACGACGGGCGCGACCCGCCTCTTCAAGCTGATCCCGGGCGACGTCGGCCGCCCTCTCACCGACGTGGTCAACGTCCTCGTCGACCTGGACCTGGCGCAGGAGGCCCGCGAGGTCCTTCGGACCCTCGTCTTCTCCCAGAAGCAGGTCGCGGTGGAAGGCGGAGGCTGGTTCGAGGTCCGGGTCCTGCCCTACCGGACCGTGGACAACCGGATCGACGGCGTCGTCATGACGTTCGTCGACATCACGAAGACGAAGGTCCTCGAGGCGGAGCTCCGCCGGGCGGCCGGAGCGACCGCCGGACCCGGAGAACCCCCGAACGGAGCGGCCCCGTGAAGAAGGGCCGCCTCCCGTCCGGCAGCGACGCCGGGCAGCTCCGCGCCCGGGCCGAAGAGCGCCTGCGCGCTCGGGAAGAAGCGGCTTCGCTACGGACAGGCGAAGAGGCGGACGCGCTGCGGCTGCTCCACGAGCTGCAGGTCCACCAGGTCGAGCTGGAGCTCCAGAACGCCGAGCTGGAGAGGACCCGCGACGAGCTGGAAGCCTCGCTGGAGAGGTATACCGACCTCTACGACTTCGCCCCGGTGGGCTACTTCACCCTGGCCCGCGACGGTGGCATCTACTCCGCCAACCTGGCGGGGGCCGATCTTCTCGGCGTGCCGCGGGCCCGCCTGCTGGGCCGCCGCTTCGGGACGTTCCTCCCGCCCGCGGAACGCGCAGGTTTCGACGCCTTCCTCACCAGGACCCTCGACGACACCCAGCGCGAAGCGTGCGAGGTGACCCTGGACCCGGGCATCGGCGCGAAGCGGATCGCGCGGATCGAGGCGACGGCCTCGCCGTCGGGGAAGGACTGCCGCGTCGCGGTCCTCGACGTGACCGGGCAGAGGGCGGCGGAGGCGGAGATCCGCCGGATGAACGAGGGGCTCGAGAGGATGGTGGCGGAACGGGGCGCCGAGCTGGAGGAGGCCAACGCCGAGCTCGAGGCGTTCGTGCAGAGCGTCTCGCACGACCTGCGGGCGCCCGTCCGCGCGGTCTCCGGGTTCTCGCAGGTCCTGGCGGAGGACTTCGGCGACCAGCTTCCTCCGGTTGCAGCGGACTACCTGAGACGAATCCACGAGGGTGCGCGGCGGATGGGAGCCCTCATCGACGACCTCCTCCGCCTCTCGCGCATCGGGAAGGCCGAGCTCGAGATCACGACGGTCGATCTCGCCGGCCCGTGCCGGGAGATCCTCGCCGAGCTGGCCGCCGGCTCGCCGGACCGTCGGGTCGAGACCGTCGTCGCCGCGACGATCCCGGTCCGCGGGGACGCCCGGCTTTTGCGCGTGATGCTCCAGAACCTCCTCGAGAACGCGTGGAAGTTCACGGCGGCGGAAACCGCCGCGCGGATCGAAGTCTCCTCCCGCCTCGGCGCGGACGGCCAGCGGGAGACGGACATCAGCGACAACGGCGCGGGTTTCGACATGACCCTCGTCGGCAAGCTGTTCGTCCCCTTCCAGCGCCTCCACTCCGCGGATCAGTTCGCCGGGACCGGAGTAGGCCTCGCCCTCGTCGACCGGATCGTCCGCCGCCACGGAGGCTCCATTCGCGCCGAGAGCATCGAAGGCTCGGGTGCGACGTTTTCGGTCCGGCTGCCCGCGCCCCGGGAGGAGGGTCCGTGAGCACCGCGTCGATCCTCCTGGTGGAGGACAATCCCGACGACGTCCTTCTGGCCCGCCGCGCGCTGGACCGCTGCGACCTCAGCAGCGGTCTGGTCGTCGCCGGGACGGGCGAGGACGCCCTCGAGCTCCTGGACGGGAAAGGGTCCGCCGCAGGGCTGCGACCCGCCATCGTCCTCCTCGACCTGCAGCTTCCCGGGATCGACGGGATCGAGGTGCTGCGCCGGATCCGCGCCGACGCGAAGACCCGGACGCTCCCCGTGGTCGTCCTTTCCTCTTCGCGAACGCCCCAGGACGTGACGGCATGCTACGAAACGGGCGCCAACGGCTTCGTCCAGAAGGACATGGACTTCGACCGGTTCCAGGCGGCCATGGGAGCCCTGACCGCGTTCTGGCTCCGCGTGAACGTCCCACCCGTCCCCCCGCCCTGATCGCCGGCGCGGCCGGGCCGCGCGCCCCCTACCTGCGCGTTCCGACCGTCGCCCTGAGGAGCCGGAGGCGCAGGTCCAGCTCCTCCGGCGTCATGTGGGCGTACTTTGGAGGCAGGAGGCGACGGCTCGACGCCTCGAAGACGGCGAGGAGCTCCATGTACTCGAGGAGCTCGGCGTCGCGCGAGGGGAAGTAGTCGGACGCGGCCTTCTCGAAGTGGGCCGCGGTGACCGCCGCGTCGCCCCCCGACTCGCGGGCCGCGTCGTCGTTGGCCATCAGGATCACCGCCTCGACGTCGGCGTTGCTGTAGCCGACGAGCTTGGCCGAGAAGGTGTCGCGGATCGTCGCGAGGTCGACGTCGCTCTTCAGCCGGTTCTTCTTCACGAGCGCCTTCGCGACGGCTTCGACCTCTTCCGGCGCCTGCGAGTAGAGGAACGGGATCTTCCGATCGAGACGGCCGGCGCGCTTGAGGTCGACGTCCAGCTTGTCGGGGCGGTTCGTCATGACGAGGAAGAGGATCCGGCCCCGGTTCGAGGTGTCGGACATGAACTCCTTGATCCGCGCGATGACGCGGCTCGAGGTGCCTCCGTCCCCTTCGCCGTCCGTGTTTCCGAAGGCCCGGTCTCCCTCGTCGATGATGACGACGACCTGCCCGATCGCCTTGATGACGGTCAGGATGCGCTCGAGGTTCCCCTCCGTCGCTCCGACCCACTTGGACCGGAAGTTCTTCAGCTTGATCGTCGGGAGGCCGCACTCCTTCGCGAAGGCCTCGGCGACGAAGGTCTTCCCGGTCCCCATCGGGCCGGTGAAGAGCATCCCCATCGGGACGCGGCTCCGGCGCCCCTCGCGAATGTTGTCGGCCAGGACGAGGAGGTCCTTCTTCACCTCTTCCATCCCGCCGACGACGGAGAAGTCGTGCTGCGGCTCGACGAACTCGACGAGGCCGAAGCACTCCCGCTCCAGGATCTCGCGCTTCCTCCGCGAGATGAGCCGGTCGACCTCCTTGCGCGCGCGGTCGGCGGCGTCCGCGGCGGCCGTGGCGGCCGGGTCGGCGGCGCCGGGGGCGAGGAGGGCGCGGATCTCGTCACGGGTCAGGCCCGAGGTGAGCTGCGAGAGCTTCTTCGCCCGCTCGGCGGCGTCGGCGGCGGTGCCGAGGAGACCGGCGATGAAGGCCTCACGCTCGGAACGGTCCTCCTCTGCGGGGGGCGGCGGCGCGAGAATCGCCTCGATCTGGAGGAGCTTCAGCCCCGCCGTCAGGTCCGCGTAGCGCTCGGCTTCCTTCTCGGTGAGGCGGGGGTCGACGATGCGGGCCGCCGCGCGGCGCGTCTCGCGGTCGGGCATCGGGACGTCGACGACGGCGACCTTCGGGTTCGAGACGAGCTTCGGGGAGAGCTCGGCGAGGTTCTCGGCGACGAGGAGGACGACGTTGTCCTGCTTCTCGATCTGCGGCAGGAACGACCAGCGGTGGAGCGTGACGATGGACGCGCGGTCGAGGTCCCCCTGGAACGACGCTTCGCCCGCCGGGGCGATCGTCTCGGCGTACTCGACGACGACACCCACCTTCCGCGACGTGACGAGGAGCCGCTCCAGCCCCGCGAGGGCCTTCTCGCGCGGCGCCTCGCGCATCAGCTCGGCCTGGGCCTCCGCCTCCTTCGCCTTCTTGATGAAGCGGACGCCGATCGCCAGGTTGTAGACGGCGATCGTGTCCCGCACGTCCTTCCAGAAGACCTCCGTGAGGAACTCGGTCAGCGGCTTGAGTGCGCCGTCGACGAGGACGAGGTCGTGGACGTTGCCGTGGAGGACGAAGAGGACCGCCTCGTTGCGCAGGTAGCGGCGGCGGAGGTCTTCGGCCCAGGTAGGGAGGATGCGGGCGTCGGCCATTCGAAGCTCCTTGCTGACGGGGTTCGCGCTCAGGGGTTCGAGAGGCCCGAGGCCTCGAGCATCGCCTCTGTGTCGCGGGCCGACTGCTTGATCGCCTCCACCCCCTCGAGGAGCTCGTCGAGCTGCCCGGAGAGCTCCTTCGGCGACTGCATCGTGACGATCTGGTCGGCGATGAGCTGGAACGAGTTCTCGATGAGGTCGAGCTGACCGCGGGCGACCCCGAGGTAGCGCTGGATCTCGCGCATCCGCTCCTGGCGCTTGACGACGATCGCGAGGTTCTTCTGGGAGATCTCCGTCCGCTGGTCCCCGGGCTCTCCCCGGCGGACCTCGGCCGCGTAGCGGTCGACGTCGCGCTCCAGCGCCCGCTCGTCGACCGAGTCGAGGTAGGCCCGGTAGCGCCAGCAGGTGAGCGCCATCTCGACGAACGCGTCGACGAGCCGGTCGGTCTTCACGAGCTCGCCCCGCAGGAGCTCGCCGGAGAAGGTCGGGTTGTGCGCGGCGAGCGACTCGATCTCCTTCCGGCGCACGACGAGAGCCTCGACCCGCTCGCGGTCGCCCTCGGGCAGGACCCCGATCTTCTTCCGCCGCTCCTCCGCCTCGATCGCCTCCCTCAGCTTCGCGAAGCGGGGATCCCAGAGGAGGTGCCGGAGGCGCTTGCTGTCGGGAGCCCAGAGGAGCCAGAGCACCTCGAGGCCGATGGCGCCGAGGATCGGCAGCGGGTTGAGCGTCAGGACCGAGGCGGCGGCCGCACCGCCGAGGAGCGAGAGGTTGTAGGGGTTGAGGAACGCGGCCTTGACGTACGACGTCTGACCGAACGCCGCGTCGGCCGCCTTCCCTTTCATGAAGCCGATCGCCGTCTCCGTCGCCGCGTCGCGGATGGCGGGCGAGACGCCCGATCGGGCGGCGGGGCGCTGCACCGTGGCGGCCTTCGGTCGGGTGACCTGCTGCTCGGCCACGGCGCGCCCGTCCTAAGCCGCCGGCTGCGGGGCGTAGAGCATGTCGAGGAGCTTCTTCTCGATCGCCCGGAACGCATCCGACGACTTCAGGTGGACGTCGCGCTCGGCGAAGCTCGGGATGTCGACCCGGTGGAGGATGCGCGCGGGCCTCGAAGAGAGGACGTAGCAGGTGTCGGCGAGGTAGACCGCCTCGGAGACGTCGTGCGTGACGAAGAGGATCGTGTTGTCCTCGATCCGCGAGACGTCGAGGAGGAGCCCCTGCATTCCCCACCTCGTCATCGGGTCGAGCGCCCCGAACGGCTCGTCCATCAGGACGACGCGCGGCTTGTTGACGAGCGTCCGCGCGATGGCGACCCGCTGCTTCATGCCTCCCGAGAGGTCCTTCGGGAAGCGCCCCGCGAAGTCGAGGAGGCCGACTTCCTTCAGGACCTCGCGGGCCCGCTCGCCGCGCTCTTTCGGCGCGACCCCCTGGAGCTTCAGGCCGTACTCGACGTTCTCCTGGACCGTGAGCCAGCCGAACGACGTGTAGGCCTGGAAGACCATTCCACGGTCGCGGCCCGGCTCGCCGACCAGCTGCCCGTCGAGGAGGACCTTTCCTTTCGTCGGCGGGAGGAGGCCGGCGACGGCCTTGAGGATCGTCGACTTGCCGCACCCCGAGGGGCCGAGGAAGACGACGACCTCGCCGTGGCCGGGCTTGTCGAGGATGTCGAAGGAGACGTCGCGGACCGCCTCGGTCCTCTCGCCGCCGCGCCCGACGTACGTGACGGAGACGTCCTGGACGGAGAGGCGGGGCTGCGCCGCCTGCGGGGTCGCGCTCACGACGCCGCCTCGCGCCAGCGGAAGAGGAGCCGGGAGGTCGTGGAGATGAGGAAGTCGGTCAGGAGGCCGATCCCCCCGATGACGAGAAGGCCCGCGAACGACCACGACGCCTTCTGGTGCGTCCGGGCCAGCTCGACCATGTAGCCGAGACCGTGCTCGGGGTTCACCGCCTCGGCGAGGATGACGTAGGTCCACGAGATCGCGTTCATGACGCGGAACGAGTCGAAGATCTCGGGCGCGGCGGCCGGGAGGAGGACCGTCCGGATCACCTGCCCGCGCGAGGCGCCGAGCGTCAGCGCCGTCTGGACGTACTCCTCGGGAACGGCCCGGATCGCGGTGACGACGACGGGCAGCAGGTAGACGAAGACACCGAGAAAGAGGAAGGCGATCTTCTGCTTCTCGTAGATGCCGAACCAGAGGATGAGGAGCGGGATGAAGGCCGAGATCGGCATGTAGCGCAGCGGCGACACGATCGGCTCGAAGAGCCGGTTCACCGGCGTGAAGGCGCCCATGAGGATCCCGAGCGGCAGGGCCACGGCCGAGGCGAGGAGAAACGCGAAGGCGATCCGCCGCGTCGAGACGAGGATCGCCTGCAGGAGGTCGTACTGGAGGAAGAGCTGGAGCGTTCCCTTCACGACCTCGGTCGGAGAGGGGAGAAAGTCGGCGGGCGCGAGGCCCCCGTAGCTGAGGACGCACCAGACGGCGAGGACGAGCGCCGGCATCACGAAGCCGAGGACGAGCGCCGTCGCCTTCGGCAACGGCGCCCGGAGCGCGAAGAGCCCCCGGGTACTCAAGCGATGAACCTCATGTGCCTCTTCTCCCACGTGGGGGGCGCGGGGGGGTCGCGAAACCCCCGCGTTCACTTCAACTCAGTTCGTCGCGAGGACGACCTTGATGTCAGTCCGGCGGTTGAGCTGGCGGCCGGCTTCGGTGGTGTTGTCGGCGACCGGGTTCGCCGAGCCCTTCCCGATCGTCTGGAACCGGGCCGGCTCGATGTTCGGGAAGTTCTTCAGGACGTAGTTCTTCACCGCGAGGGCGCGCCGCTCCGACAGGAGCATGTTGGCCGAGGCCTTCCCGGTCGCGTCGGTGTTCCCCTCGACGCGCAGGTAGGTGTTCCCGAACGAGGTCATCGTCTCGCCGAGGGCGTCGAGGACGAAGTACGAGCCGCCCATGATCTCGTCGCTGTTGGGCGTGAAGTGGATCTGGATCTGCTTGTTGATGATCGCCCGGTCCGAGGCCGACGGAGCCTTGGCGGCGACCTTCGGCTCCTCGACCTTCTGCGTCTGGTAGGCGGGGGCGAGCGCGGCGAGGAAGCGGGTGTCGGCCCACTCCTTCGCGTCGACGGGCTTCGTGACGAGCCCCTTCTTCCGCCAGATGACGAACGCGGTGTCGAAGAGGGTGTCGTAGTGCGCCTTGCCGCCCGTCAGCCCGTAGAACTGGGCGTTGTCGGCGTAGGGGGTGAGCTTGAGGCCCGAGAGCATCCCCGAGACGGTCTCCTCGTCGAGCTTCAGCGCCTTGCCGACGACGTTGTACGAGGCGGCGGGGTCGGCCTTCATCATCTCGATCCCGTCGAACCAGCCGTGGACGAAGTCGCGGACGGTCTCGGGGGAGGAGTCGATCAGGTCCTGCCGGGCGCAGAGGGTGTCGGCGATGATGTTCGTGGCGGCGGCGGTGGAGACGAGGACGTGCGCCTCGTCGCCCCGCGCCTCGACGGCCGAGGAGAGGTCCGGCTCCCAGGTCACGGCGGCGTCGACCTGCCGCGCCTTGAACATGGCGGCGGCGGCGGGAGCGTCCTGCGTGAAGATGATCGCCTTCTCGACACCTGCCCGGTCCTCGGGGGTCAGCCCCGACTGCGAGAGGAGGTAGAGGAGGAGGAAGTGCGACGGCGTGAACTGCGTGCAGGCGACCTTCTTCCCCTTCAGCCCCTCTATCGAGGTGATCGAGGAGAGGGAGACGATGCCGTCCCCGCCCCGGGACCAGTCCTGCAGGAGGATCGACTTCGCCTTCGCGTTCTGCTCGGCCAGGATCGACGCCTCGCGCGCCCAGTTGTCCACCGTGTTCCACATGATGTCGATGTCGCCCTTGCGGAACGCGGCGAGCTTGGCCGCCGGGTCCTCGAGGAGGACGAACTTCACGTCGAGGCCGTACTTCTTCGTGTAGCTCGAGGCCGGTGAGGGGTCCATCCCGGCGTTGAAGACGACGCCTGGCGCGTGCCCCGCCCAGGTGTTGATGCCGACGACGAGCGGCCGGCCGAGCTTGCCGGACCCGGCGAGCGCCGCGCCGGTGACGCCCTCGGAGCCCTTGCCGCGTTCGGCGTCGGCCGGGGCGCTCTTCAGGGCGTCGAAGTCGGCCGCGTCGACGCCCGCGTTCCGGTCGGCGGCGGCGCCCTTCTCGGCGCCGGCCCACTTGCGGACGGTGTCGCCCTTGTAGTGCCAGAAGGCGTACCCGAGGACGCCGAGGACGACGACGGTGACGAAGAGTTTCGCGAACGGGGTGAGCTTCATGTCCTTCTCCCTGACGGGGAGGAGAGCGGGCGGCCCGCGTGCGGTCCGTCCGATCCCCCGACGTCGGAAACGCGGCCGGCCCCGGTTCCGGGGCCGGCCCACTACATCGTCTTCTGACCCTGCGCCGCCTGGGCGGCGGCCTTCTTCGCCTTCAGCTCCGCGAGCTGCTGCTTGGCCTGCACGTCGCCCGCCTGGGTCTTCAGGGCCGCGAGGCGCCCGTCGAGCGAGGTCTCGGAGAGCTCCTTGCCGAGGTTCGCGGCGGCGACCGTCGTCTTGATGTGGTCGCGGACGTTCTCGAGCGCCTTCACCTCGGCGTCGACCGAGAGGCCGTCGAGCTGCTCCTGGATCTTCAGGCGGGCCTGCGCCGACTGCATCCTCGCGAGCATGGTGTCGCGCTCGGCCTTCAGCTTCTTGATCTCGCCCTGCACCTGCAGGAGCGAGGTCTTCGCCGACTCGGCGTCCTTGGAGGCGGTGTCCATGTCGGCCCGCATCTCGGTGACGTCGGCCTCGAGCTGGTTCTTCTTCTGGATCAGGATGACGGCGAGGTCGTCCTGGCCCGTCTCGACGGCCGCGTTCAGCTCGGCCTCGGTCTGGGCGAGCTCGCGCGTCGCCTTCTTCAGGCGCTCGTCGATGTCCTCGCGCCGCCGGATGATCGACGCGGTCGCCGTCTTGAGCTTCGTGTACTTCTCCACCATCGAGTTGATGGCGTTCTCGTAGGCGATCTCCGGGTGCTCCTTCTCGACGTCCGAGATCCAGATCGAGAGGAACCCTTTCCAGAGGTTGCCGATCCGCGCGAAGAAACCGACGTTGGCCATTCTTCAGTCCTTCCTCTCGGGCGCGGGCGCCGGCTCGATGAGCCGGGGGGATTCCTTGACCACCCGCGCCACCTCCTCCTGCCCGAAGAACTCGAGGACCTTCTGGACCTCCAGCTTCTTCGAGTTACAGCTCGTCTGTACGGACGCCTGCTCCTGCAGTTTCCGGTCGAGGATCTGCCGCACCTCGGCGATCTTCTGCTCGTAGTCGGCGACGAGGGCCTGGACCTCGCGGGCCGTGGACGCCGTGTCGGCCGCCGTCTTCCTGAGGTACGCCTCGAGCGCCTGGATCGACTCGACCCCCGCCTCGATGATCTTGTCCACCGGGACCCCGAAGGCCTTCAGCGAGGCTTCGACGATCTGCTTCCTCACGGCCGGGTCGGTTCCCGGCGGGAGGCTGCCGAGGAGCGACTGGGCCTTGGCGAAGAGGTCCCGCTCCGAGGCATCGACCCCCGCCGCGTCGAGGACGCCGTCGAAGTCGACCTGCCCTCCCACGGCCCGCGGCGGCTCCGTGACGAAGGCGACGGACGGCGGCTCGGGCGGTGCGGGCGCGGCCGGATCCCCCTCCGACGGGAGGGCTTCCGTATCCGCAGGGGCGAGGGAATCCTCCCCCCCTTCCTTCACGACGAACCAGCCGAGGACGGTCGAGCCCCAGTTTTTCTTTTCACTCATAAAGGATTCCGAATTCGGGATCTTATCAAGCGGCCCGGCCGGGAATCGCTTCTGGTAGGCGCCGTCGTAAAGTCGGCAGCGGGATGAAGGCCGGGCACTACCACCGTTCGATCGGCGACCTGAAGCAGCGGCTCTCCGCTGCGGTGCCGCACGAGACCCTGAAAAGGCTCCACGGGAGGGACCCTGTCCTCCACTTCGCCGTCGTACTTCGCCAGGCGCTCGTCTTCGCGGGAGCCTTCGCCGCCGGCTGGGCCGTGGAGAGCCTGTGGGTCCGGATTCCGGCCGCGATCGTCCTCGGCGTCTGCGTCTTCGACGGGACGATCCTCCTCCACGAGGTCGTCCACCGGGCGGTCTTCCGGGCCGACCGACCGCGCGCCTACCGCCTTCTCGGCCTTCTCTACGCCCTTCCGTCGGGGATCTCGCCGACGCAGTTCACCCGCTGGCACCTCGACCACCACGCCGAGCTCGGCTCGGCAAAGGACGATCCGAAGCGGGCTCACCTGTCGCCGAAGAAGAACTCTCGCTGGCTGAAGCTCCTCTACGCCACGCCCGCCCTCTTCCCCATCTACTTCCGGGCGGCCCGGCGGGAAACGGCCTCCTACCCGGCGGCGCTGCGCCGGACGATCGCCCTCGAGCGGCTGGCCGCCACCGGCCTCCACCTCGCCGTGGCGGCCGGGATCGGATTCCTGGGTGGCTGGGAGCGGCTCGTCTGGCTCTGGGCCGTCCCGGTCTTTCTCGTCTTCCCTCCCGCCTTCACGCTGAACCGCCTCGGCCAGCACTACGACGTCGTACCGGGAGAGCCGGCGAAATGGGGTACGCGGATGGCCCGCTCGCGCTTCTGGGAGGTCGTCTACCTCTGGTCGAGCTACCACCTCGAGCACCACTACTTCCCCGCGGTGCCGTTCTACCGCCTCCGGGAGCTGAACGCCGCACTGACCCCGTTCTTCGAGCACGAAGGGGTGCGCGAACGGCGGTACCGCGAGCTCCTGGTCGACTGGTACGTGAGGAACCGGGCGCCCCACACGGACTGGAGCGACGGAAGATCCGCGGACGGCTCCGTCCCGCACACCCCGGCGTAGCAGGCCCGCGGGCACACCGGCTCTCGCTCTTTTCGAGCTACGGCTGTAATACACTTGAAAACCCTCTATGTCGGAAAACCGCGGCCAGATCCTCGTCGTCGACGATGAGCCCTTCGCCAGGACGGTGGTCCGGCGGATGCTCGAGCTCGACGGCTGGTCGGTTCTCGAGGCCCGCACGACGAAGGAGGCCGGCGCCCTGCTCTCGCAGGGTCCCGAGCCGGTCGCTCTCCTGCTCGACGTCCTCCTCGAGGGCGAGAGCGGCCTCGAGTTCCTCGAGCGCTCCCGGGAGGCAGGGCTCCTCGTCCCGATCATCGTCATGACGTCGATGGAGGACGTCGAGACGGCGGTTCGCGCGATGAAGGGAGGCGCCTACGACTTCCTCGTCAAGCCGGTCACCCCCGAACGGCTCAGGACCGCCATCCAGCACGCCGAGGAACGTCGCGCCCTCCTCGACGAGAACCGGGACCTGAGAAAGCGCGTGCGGCAGGAGGCCTTCGGCCGGACGCTCGTCGGCGAGAGCCCGGCGATGAAAGCCCTCTTCGCGGAGATGGAGCGGGTCGTCGAGACCGACATCTCGGTCTGCCTGCTCGGCGAGACGGGAACGGGCAAGGAGCTCGTCGCCCGGTGGCTCCACGAGAGCGGCCCCCGGGCGAAAGGGCCCTTCGTCGACATCAACTGCGCGGCCATCCCGGAGACGCTCATCGAGAGCGAGCTCTTCGGGCACGAGAAGGGGGCTTTCACGGGGGCCGCCGGCCGTCACAGGGGAAAGCTCGAGCAGGCCGACGGCGGCACCCTCTTCCTCGACGAGCTCGGGGAGATGGCCCACCCGACGCAGGCCCGGCTCCTGCGCGTCCTGCAGGAGAAGACCCTCGTGCGGGTCGGCGGGAGCGAGACCGTTCCGTACAACGCCCGGCTCATCTCGGCGACGCAGCGCGACCTGACGGCCGCCGTGCAGGAGGGGCGCTTCCGCGAGGACCTCTACTTCCGCGTCGTCGTCTACCCGCTCCGCCTTCCCCCGCTCCGGGAGCGGACGGAGGACATCCCCCTCCTCGTCCACCACTTCGTCCGGGTCTTCCGGGCGAGTACGGGACGCGCCGTGGAGGGGGTCACTCCCGAGGCGCTCGTAGCGCTCGAGGCCTACACGTGGCCGGGCAACGTGCGCGAGCTGCAGAACACCGTCTTCCGCGCCGTCGTCTCGGCTCGCGGGCCGTTCCTGACGACGGCCGACTTCCCCGACCTCTCCCCCGACCGGGTCCCGCGGTACCTGCCGCGCCCCTACCCGCCCCGAGCCGACGACCCGGAGTCCGGTGGCGCCCCGGCGCCGCGGGCGGCTCCGGGCCTGGAAACCGCCCACAGGCTCGTCACGATGGAGGACCACGAGAGGGCCGCCATCCAGCAGGCGCTCGACCTCTCGAACGGGAGCGTGCGCGCCGCGGCCGACCGGCTCCAGATCGCGCGCTCGACGCTCTACCGGCGCATCCGGGCGCTCGGCCTCACCGCCGTCGCCTCCTGACCGTCCCGGGCGACGGGCGGAGCCCCCGGGCCGCTCTGCTACTCTCCCCTTCCGTTCGGGGCGGCTCTCCTGCGCCCGCTTCCCGACCCGAGGATGCCGATGGCGACCGAAGTCTCGACCCCGCCCCAGACGCCGTTCCACGGCCTGTCGCCGGACGACCTCGTCCGGGCGTACCGGATTGCGCTCACCTCCCGTCGCCTCGACGACCGGGAGATCCAGCTCAAGCGGCAGAACCGGATCTTCTTCCAGATCAGCGGTGCGGGACACGAGGCGGTCCAGGTCGCTGCGGCCCTCCTGATGAAGCCGGGGGTCGACTGGCTCTTTCCCTACTACCGGGACCGGGCGCTCTGCCTCGGCCTCGGCGTCACCCCCCTGGAGATGCTCCTCACGGCCGTCGGTGCGGAGGCGGGCGAGGCCTCGGCCGGGCGGCAGATGCCCTCCCACTGGGGCTCGCGCCGGCTGAACATCTTCACGACGTCCTCTCCCACCGGCTCGGAGTGCCTGCCGGGCGTCGGCGTCGCCGAGGCGGGGCGCTTCCTCGCCCGGCCCGAATCGAGGGGATTCCTCGCCGCGACGTCTGGCTTCGGCCGGGACGAGGTCTCCGTGGTGACGATCGGTGACGGGTCGACCTCGGAAGGCGAGTTCTGGGAGGCCCTGAACGCCGCCACCACCCGAAGGCTCCCCGTCCTCTTCCTCGTAGAGGACAACAAGTTCGCGATCTCGACCCCGGTCGAGGTGAACACGCCGGGCGGGTCGATCTCGAAGGTCGTCCGCGGCTACCCCGGGCTCTTCCTCGCCGAGACGGACGGCTGCGACTTCCTCGCCTCCTACGACGCGCTGAAGTGGGCCTTCGCCTACTGCCGTGAGCGAAAAGGACCGGCCCTGGTCCACGCCCACGTCGTCCGCCCCTACTCGCACTCCCTCTCCGACGACGACCGGCTCTACCGAACCGAAGAAGATCGGAGGAAGGACGCCGAGCTCGACCCGCTCGGGCGGATGGAGGCCCTCCTCCTGAAGCACGGCCTCCTCGACACGGCCGGGCTCGAGGCCCTGAAGGCCGAGGTCGAAGCGGAGCTGATCGCCGCCACGGACGCGGCCCTCGCGAGCCCGCAGCCCGAGGCCGGCGAGCTCTTCTCCCACGTTTATTCCCCGACCGCCGACCCGGCGTCGGCGGCCTTCGACACCGAAGCCTCCCCCGCCCTCTCCGGCAACCCGACGACGATGGTCGACCTGATCAACGCCGCGCTGAAGGACGAGATGCGGCGCGACGGACGCGTCGTCGTCTGGGGCCAGGACGTCGCCGACGCGACCCGCGAGGAGGTCCTCTCCGAGTGCAAGGGCAAGGGCGGGGTCTTCAAGGTCACCTCGGGCCTGCAGAAGGCCTTCGGCGGCGAGCGGGTCTTCAACTCGCCGCTCGCCGAGGCGACGATCGTCGGAACGGCTCTCGGCTGGGCCGCTCGCGGCCTGAAGCCCGTCGTCGAGATCCAGTTCTTCGACTACATCTGGCCCGCGATGCAGCAGCTGCGCGACGAGCTCGCGACGGTCCGCTGGCGCTCGGGCGGGACGTGGAAGTGCCCCGTCGTCGTTCGCGTCGCCATCGGCGGCTACCTCACCGGCGGCGGGCCGTACCACTCGCAGTCGGGAGAGGTGGCGTTCGCCCACATCCCGGGGCTGCGCGTCGTCTATCCCTCGAACGCCCTCGATGCCAACGGCCTCCTGCGCACCGCCATCCGGTGCGACGACCCGGTCCTCTTCCTCGAGCACAAGCACCTCTACCGCCAGACGCACAACAAGGGCGCGAACCCGGGGCCGGACTACATGGTCCCGTTCGGGAAGGCGAAGACGGTTCGGCCGGGCCGCGACGCGACGCTCGTCACCTACGGCGCCACCGTCTTCCGGAGCGTCGTGGCCGCGCGGAAGATTGCCGAGGACTCGGGGAAGGAGGTCGAGGTGATCGACCTGCGCTCCCTCGCCCCCTGGGACTTCGGCGCGGTCGCCGAGAGCGTGAAGCGGACGAGCCGCCTCCTCGTCGTCCACGAGGACTGGCAGACCCACGGCTTCGGGGCCGAGGTGGCCGCGCGGGCGGCCGACGAGCTCTTCGAGCGGCTCGACGCACCGGTGCGGCGCGTCGGCGCGAAGGACGTCTTCTGCGGCTACGCGCCGCAGCTGGAGGACGCGACGCTCCCGCAGAGCGCGGACATCGAGCAGGCCCTGCGGGACCTCCTCGCGTACTGACGTGAGGCGGGCGCTTCCGGCCCTGGCCCTGGCGGCGCTCTTCGCCGCCTCGTTCGCCGCCGGCGCCTTCTTCAGCGACCCGATCGGCCTCGTCGCTTCCGCTGCGGCCCTGCGCTACCGCACGGCCGGGGCTCTCTCGACCCTCGTTCCCGGCCCCGGCGGCGCGCGCCTGCACGCCTGGGAGCTGGGCCCGCGGTCGGCCGAGGTGCCTGTCGTCCTCCTCCACGGCCTCGGCGCCGCCTCGCACTACTGGGTGAACACCGCGATCGACCTGGCGCGCTCTGGGCGGACGGTCATCGTCCCGGACGCCCTCGGCTCGGGGAAGAGCGACCCGCCCGCGCCCGGGAGCGGCTGGGGAATCCCGGGCCGCGTCTCCGCCGTGTCGGCGCTGCTCGACGCCCTGCGATTCCGGCAGGTCGACCTGGTCGGCCACTCCCTCGGCGGCTGGACCGCCGGGGCGTTCGCCCTCGCCGAGCCGCACCGGGTGCGGCGGCTCGTCCTCGTCGACTCGGCCGGCTTCACGAATCTCCATCCGGACGCGGAGCGCGCGCTGCGGCGCAGCCTGACCCCCGGAGACCGCGCGGGGGCACGGCGCCTCTACGATCTCCTGTTCGTGCGCAAGCCCGTCCCGGCCTGGGGGTTCTTCGTCGACGCCCTCGGCCGCACCTACCGCCAGGAGAACGTCGCCGCGACCGTGGCGGCCCTCGAGGGAAAGGACGGCCTCCTCGGGCGCGAAGCTCAATTCCCTCCCGGGACCGTCTTCATCCACGGGGCCCAGGACGAGGTCTGCCTCCTCTCCGACGCCCGGAAGGCGTTCGCTCTGGCGCCGAAGGGGCGGCTCTTCGTCGTCCGCGGGACCGGGCACGACGTCCCCCTCGAAGCGCCGCGTCTGTTTCACGAGACGCTCCGCCGCGCGCTCGAAGAGCAGGGTGCGGAGTAGGTTTCAGGGCGTCGCCGGGAGAACGAACCCGTCGGGACCGGTGACGCGCAGGACGGCGCCCGGCGCGCGGACACGGACCGTCAGCGCGTGTCGTCCAGCCTCCAGGCGTGCCGTCAGGGCGCCCGACGGGCGGAAGGCTCCGAAAACGACTCCTCCGTCGAGCCGCACGTCCACGCCGCCGCGGCTCGAGAACGTGTAGAGACCTTCCTCCGGGACGGGGAAGCTCCCCTCTCCGGGCGCGGGAATCCGCGGGAAGCCCTCGAGGTAGCCACGCGCACTCAGGGCGGCGCGCCCGGCCGGGACCCGCCAGAGGGTCCAGCCGGGCTGGCCGGGGAGGGCCCCTCCCGAGGTGACCGCGACCGCCCCGAGGGCGCGGGGAGTGGCCGAGCGTTCCGGCGTGGCCGCGTCCGCGAAGAGAACGTCCCGGGAAGGGACGTAGCGAAGCTCGGCGAGCCCGGTCCCCTGCCGGATCGCGGGCGCCGCGCTCCGCGGTGCCTGGAGGAGCGCGTCGACGACGAAGGCGTTCCGGGCCGCCGCCGGGGTGAGCAGAACGTCGGCCGGACCGCGAGACGAGAGCTCGGCCCGGACCGAGTCGGCGAGGTCCCTCTCGGGCCCGCCGAAGGCGCCGTAGAGTCGGGGCGACGAAAGCCATCGCAGGAAGCCGGCCGCGTCGAGGAGGGCGGAGGCGACGAGGACGAGGGCGAGCGAGGTCGTCGCGAACGGTCGGCGGGCGGGGGCCAGGAGCTCGACGAGACGTTCCGCGCCGAGGGCTGCCAGGACGATGAGGAAGGGGGCCGCATGGACGGCCCGGTAGGCGTTCGCGGAGTCCTCTCTGGCCAGGAGGGCTGCCAGGAGGAAGAGGCCTGCGACCGTTGCGAGGAGCCGCGCCGCGCCCGGGCGACGGACGGCCCCGGCAGCGCCGGCGAGGGCGAGGAGGGTGACCGCGGCGGGAAGCACCGGTCGCCCGGGCTCGCCGTGCCGCTCGTTCGGGTCACCGCCGACCGCGAAGAGCTTCGCGTAGGCGACGGCGTTCCTCGCGAGCGCGGGAAGGGCGCCGGACGCCCCGTCCCTCGTGGCAGAGAGCTCGCGGGTCCGCGCGAGGGCACGCTCCGGGTGCGCCGCGTAGTGGAGGGCGATCGGCGCGACGACGACGAGCGCGGCCGCCAGGCCCGCGGCGGCGACCTGGATCCGGCGACGGGCTCCGGGCGAGCCGTCGCGCCCCAGGAGCGCCGCGCCGAGGAGAAGGGGCGGCAGCGGGACGAGCGCCCACGCGGCGACGTAGCCCCAGAACGAGAGGCCGAGGAGCCCTCCGGCCGCCGCCCCGAGCCACGCCGATCCCGTCCGGGCGGCACGCAGGGCGGCCCACGCGGCGAGGGTGACGCAGGCGGAGGTGGCCACGGCGTTCCAGCCCCACCGGCCCGTGACGAGGAGCCACGACGACGTCGAGGCGAGGAGTCCCGCGACGAGGACCGGAAAGGGCCGCCGGACCGCCGCCTCCACCGCGACGCCGACGATCGCGATGAGGAGGACGAGGGCCGGGAAGATCGACATCGCGCGCACCGATGCGATCCCGCCCCCGGCGGCGCGGTCGACGGCGGAAAGCCCTCGCAGGGAGAGGTTCGTGACCCAGGAGTTGACGAAGCCGGCGTCGGGTGGCTGGAGGGGCGACGTCGAGGCGAGGGGCGCCGCGGTCGCCGCCGCGCTCCGGGCGGCGCGGAGCGCGAGCGCCTCGTCGATCCAGGGGCCGGGCGGGGACTCGCTCCAGCGGAAGAGCCGGAGCGCGAAGCCGATGGCCAGCAGCGCCAGGAGCGTCGCACCGAGCGCCGCCCGCCGCGCCGGCTCCGTCACTGGGGTCCTCCCGGCTCGAACGTCGTGACGACGGGAATGCTCGTCCCCTGGGTGAAGCGCTCGTCGAACGCTTCCGCCAGGACCCGGCCGTCCATGTCCCGCGCGATCGGCTCTCCCGCCAGGACGAGGAGGGTCGGCGCGAGGTCGACGACGTCGGCGGATGTGAGCCTCACGTCTGCACGGATACCTGAGCCCCAGAGGACGAGGAATCCGTCGTCTCCCGCGTCGGGGGAGGATCTCGGGGCGCTGCCGCCCAGAAGATCGACGAGCGCGGAGAGGGGGGGTGCCGGGCCGAAACCGGAGGGGGAAAAGACGCACAGGGTCCGGTCGCGTCCTTCCCGCTCGAGGAGGTCGCCGAGGGTGTCGTCGAGGAATCGGTAGTAGGCGAGGAGCGCCTTCTCCGCGACCTCGGCGTCGCGCCGCACGGGACCGAAGTATCGCCGCGGGTCCGCGGAAGGACCCCAGGCGCGCGCCGGACCGGCGAGCCCGGACAGGACGAGCGCCGATACGCTTCCCGGGCCGGTCGGGACCGCGGCCAGGGTCGCGCCGACGATGCCGAGATCGCGCGCCGCTCCGTCGGCCGCGGCTGCCCGGCGCAGCTCTTCCCTGGGCAGGCCTGCCGGCTCGAGGGCGCGAGAGAGAGACCTGTCGAGGTTTCCCGCGTCCAGCAGCAGGAGCCGTGCGCGGGCCGCGGGCGCCGCGGGCAGCGCGGAGCCTTCCGGCGCCCCTTCGGCGAAGAACGCCTCCGTCGCCCAGAAGACCAGCCCCTCCCGGGGCGGTCCGGATGCAGGCCAACCGAGTACGGCGGCCTCGTGCCTGCGCAGGGAGAGGACTTCCCAGAAGGCCAGGCTTCGCCGATCGGGCGCGCTCCCGGGCAGGGGCCGGGTGAACGGGAGGGGTATCGGTCCCGCCAGGCCGGGCAGGCGCGGGCGAAGCCGGAGATCCCCGATGGGCGTCCGGACCGAATCCCCGGAGACGACGCCGTGCTTCCTGGGGAGCTTCCCCGTCGCCGCCGTCGTCCAGAGGGCCGCCCGGTCGTGCGGGGCGAGGGTGCCGAGCGGCCCGCCGGCCCCCTCCTCGAGAAGGCGGGCAAAGACGGGGAGCGTCCCTTCGGAGACAGCGCGGGAGAGGAGCTCCCAGGAGACACCCTCGAGGCCGACGACGAGGAGGCTTCGCGTCGCGGTCCGCGGGATCACCTGCGGGGACGCGAGGGGCTCCCGCTCCGGGCTGCGGCGGCCGAGGAACGGCACGGCCGACAGGAGCGCGACCGGGCAGAGGAGGAGCGCGACCGCCGTGCGCCCCCGCGGTCGGGCCCGCGCGGCGAAGAGAAGGGCGAGCGCCGAAACGGCCCCGGCGATCGAGACGCCGACGAGGATCCTGCGGGTGTCGTTGCCGAGGAAGAGGTAGTGGATGCGCCGCTGCTCCTCTGCGAAGGCGGCGAGGAGGAGGAGAAGGAGCGCCGACGCTCCCCAGAAACCGGGAGAGGGAACCCCTGGTTCCTTCACGAAGAAGCCGAACGGGACGAGGACGAGCGCGCCGGCGAGGCCGCAGCCGGCGAGGAGCCGCAGCACCGGGACCGGGGCCAGCAGCTGCGGGTTCAGAGCGAGAAGGACGTTCCCGAAGGCGACGCCCGCGATCGCCCCGAGGAGCGCGGGGTGGCTGCGGCGGAGGGCCTCGCTCATAATCCGCGTCCGCGAGTCTCGCCGTCTTCCGCATGGTGGTCAACGAAGCCCTCCGCATCCTCCGCACCGTCCGCTACGACGCGGCCCATTTCTCCGTGTTTCTGCAGGCCGGGTCGATCGCCGCGGCCGCGAAGCCGGGGCAGTTCGTCATGGTGCAGGCCGGCGACGGCCTCCGGCCATACCTCCGCCGCGCCTTCTCCGTCGCCGACGTGACGACGGTGGCGGGCGTCCCCGGCTTCGAGCTCGTCGTGAGGGCCGTCGGGGTGGGAACGGAGGCGCTCGGACGCTTCGCCGAGGGGACGCCGATCCCGGTCCTCGGACCGCTCGGGGTGCCGTTCCCGCTCGACGACCTGAAGCAGACCGACCGCGTGGCCCTCGTAGCGGGAGGAATCGGCCTGGCGCCGCTCGTCCTTCTCTCCCGGCGGCTCGCCGAGCGCGGGATCCCCGCGGATCTCTTCTACGGCGGGCGGAACGAGAGCGAGGTGCTCAAGCGCCCCGATTTCGAGCGCTTCCTCGGCGCCCACCGCTGCCGCTACGCCACCGACGACGGCTCTCTCGGGAAGAAGGGGCGCGTCACGGACATCCTCGGGTCGGCTCTCGAGGCGGGGACGAGCTACCGCCGGGTCTACGCCTGCGGCCCCCTGCCGATGTTCCGGACGCTGGCGGCGATGCTGGAGGCGGCCGGCGTCGAGGGCTCCTTCGCGCTCGAGTCGGAGATGGCCTGCGGTTTCGGGGTCTGCCTCGGCTGCGTTCTGCCGGGCCGCGACGGGCGATTCCACACGATCTGCACGGAGGGGCCGTGTCTCCCCCCGACGGCCATCGACTGGAGCCGCGTGTGAGGGGAGCCGCGCGATGAGCGTCGACCTCTCCGTCCACCTGGGCCGCCTTCGGCTCCGGAACCCGATCGCGACGGCGTCCGGGACGTTCGGGTACGGGCTCGAGTTCGCCGAGTTCGTCGACCTCGGCGCGATCGGCGCGATCTCCGTCAAGGGGCTGTCGCTGCGCCCCTGCCTCGGAAACCCGCCGCCGCGCATCTGCGAGACCGACGCGGGAATGCTGAACGCCATCGGCCTTCAGAACGTCGGCATCGACGAATTCCTCGACGGCAAGCTCCCGAAGCTCGTCGAGAAGGGCGCCACCGTGATCGCGAACGTCTGGGGCGACACGGAGGCCGAGTACCGTGCCGTCGTCGAGAGGATCGGAGACGACCCGCGCGTGGCGGCCGTCGAGCTGAACGTCTCCTGCCCGAACGTCGTGAAGGGAGGGATGGTCTTCGGCAACGACCCTGCGGCGCTTCACGCCCTCGTCGCCGCCGTCCGCTCCGCGACCCGCCTGCCCCTCGTCGTGAAGCTCTCGCCGAACGTGACGGACATCGTGACGGCCGCCAGGGCTGCCGTCGACGGCGGGGCCGACGTCCTCTCGCTCATCAACACGCTCGTCGGGCTCTCGATCGACGTCGAGACGCGCGAGCCGAAGATCGGCTTCACGACCGGCGGGCTCTCCGGGCCCGCCATCCGCCCCGTCGCCCTCCGGATGGTCTGGGAGGTCCGCAAGGCGCTGCCGAACGTCCCGATCTTCGGAATCGGGGGCATCGAGACGGTCGAGCACGTCCTGGAGTTCCTGATCGCCGGGGCGAACGCCGTCCAGGTCGGCACGGCCAACTTCCGTGATCCGGGCGTCTGCGGCCGCCTCGTCCGCGACCTCGAGGTCTGGTGCGAGCGGCACGGCGTGGCCCGCGTGGCCGAGCTGAGCGGGACGCTGAAGACGCGGCCGCGGCCGGAGAAGGCCTATGCCTGACGGCCGGAAGCGGATCGCCGTGGCCCTCGACGCCTCCGAGAGGGGACGGATCCTGGAGCTGGCGCGCCTCGTCGCACCGGAGACGGGCGTTCTCAAGATCGGCCTCGAGGCGTTCTGCGCCCATGGCCCCTCCCTCGTCACCGAGGTGGCCGCGCTCGCGCCGGTCTTCCTCGACCTGAAGCTCCACGACATCCCGAACACGGTCGGCGGCGCCGCGGCCGCGGCCGCGCGGACGGGAGCCTCGATCCTGAACGTCCACGCCGGCGGGGGACGCGAGATGATGCGCGTCGCGGGAGAGAGGGCCCGAGAAGCCGCTTCGGCGGCCGGCCGGACCGCCCCGAAGGTGATTGCCGTGACGGTCCTGACGTCGCTCGACGCCGCGGCCCTCGCCGAGGTCGGCTTCGAGGGGTCCCCCGGGACGGTGGCTCTGCGGCTCGCGGTCCTCGCGAAGGAATCGGGGCTCGACGGCGTCGTCTGCTCCCCCGAGGAGATCGTCGCCATCCGCGGGGCGTGCGGTCCGGAGTTCCTCCTCGTCGTCCCCGGGATCCGGCCCGCGGGGAGCGCGGCTGCCGACCAGAAGCGGATCGCGACGCCCGGCTCCGCAGCGAAGGCGGGGGCCGATCTCCTCGTGATCGGGCGCCCGATCACGGGCGCGGCCGACCCCGCGGCCGCCGCCCGGGAGATCGCCCGCGAGATCGAAGCGGGCTGAGCGGATCAGGAGGACCCGGTCCGCCGTGTCCCCCCGCGGCGCCTCCGGCGCCTCCCCCTCCGCGCGGTAAGGCTGGTGGCGGTCCGAGGCTAGTCGACCGGGATCTTCGTGTAGCGGGCCGAACCGCGCTGCTTCTCGGCGGCGCGTTCGGCGAAGGCGATCTCCTCGTCGAGAAAGTCGCGCAGGGCGCGCAGGAGCTCGATTCCCGAGGTCGTCGCCCGGGAGGCCGAGTCCGCGTGCCCCCGCCGCGCCAGCTCGAACGCGAAGCGGGTCACGAGGTCGCCGACGGGCTTCAGGAAGCAGCCGTCCTTTCCGCACGGGATCCCCGCGAATCCCGCCGCGAAGTCCGCGGCCCGGCCCGCCGGTCGCGCGCCGGCGGCACCCTCCTGCGCATCCGGGGTCGCATCGAACCCGGGGCCGAAGTCGTTCTCGAGGCCGTCCCCGTCCTTCCGGACGTCCTTCTTCCGGCGCTCAACCACGCCCCGCCTCCTCTCTGGCCGGCTCGAAGCGGACCGTCAGCCGCCCCGCCTCGACCTTCGCCTTCGTCGGGACGTGGCCCGAGAGCGTCCGCGGAATCGGGATGTGGTGCCGGAAGTTCCCGAGGGTGACGATGAGGTCGCCCGAGGCGACGGCCAGCTCGACGTCCTCGCGCTCGACGAAGGGGAGCTCGAGCGTGAGCAGGTAGTGGCCGGCCTTCTTCTGGTACTTGTACGGAGCCGTCGTCCGGAAGGAGGCGGCGGGGTCGATCGCGGAGAACAGATCGCCGCCGAGCCTGGCGAGGTCCGCCAGCCCGACGACCTGGTCGTCCTTCAGCGGGACGGTCCAGATCGGGACCGGGTCGAAGTACCGCTTTGCCTCGGACAGGAACTGCGCCTGCGTCCTCCGCCACTTGTCGAAGAAGTGGTCCTCGAGCCCCTCGGGGAGAAGACGGTTCACGATCACGGCGTCGACCGTGAACCCGTAGAGCCCGAAGTACATGAAGGCGCGCTGCGTCTCCCGCATGACGATCTTCTCGGCGTTCGTCACGAGCCGGACGGTCGTGGTCTTCGGGTCTTTCAGCAGGGCGTCCACGCCGTCCAGCTTCTCGGCGAGGGCCTGGACGTTGTCGAAGTAGCGCTCCGGCGGGAGCGGGACGTTCGTCATCTTCTCGGCCACCGGGCGGGCGACCTTCAGGAACGACCGCTCGATCCGGAAGAGCTTCTTCATGTACCAGTCGAGGGTCGGAGGGAGGGAGACGAACCGGAGCGACTCGCCCGTCGGCGCGCAGTCGAGGATCAGGACGTCGTACGCCTTCTCGCGGGCATAGCGGTTGACGTAGAGGAGGGCCGAGACCTCCTCCATTCCCGGGAAGATGGCGAGCTCCTCCGCGAGGACCTCCTCGACGCCCGTGACGGCGAGGAGCGTCGCGATGTAGCCGGAGATGTCCTGCCAGTGCCGGCCGATCTCCTCGGTAACGTCGACCTCCTGGATCCAGAGGTTCTCCGCGACCGCGACCGGGACTCCGCGCCGCTTGTCGGCGAGGCGTCCGTCGAGGTCGAAGGCGTCGGCGAGGGAGTGGGCCGCGTCGACCGACATGACGAGCGTCCTCAGGCCGCGGGCCGCCAGGGTCAGGCCCGTGGCCGCAGCGACGGTCGTCTTGCCGACCCCGCCCTTGCCCGTGTAGAGGAGGATTCTCATCGGCGGAAGAGCGCCATCTTAGCGTGCGCCAACGCGGACACCGGGGGAAGGACGCGGAACGCGGCCTCCCCGCCTCAGGGGCGCGGAGCGCCTGGACATCTCAGTAGCCGCGAAGGCGGCCCCGGTCTTCCCGCTCCCGCCGCGAGAGCTTTCCGGCGCTGGCGTCCCGCTTCGGCGCCAGGAGCCGCTCGATCCGGCGCGCCTCGACCTGCTCCGGCGTGAGCTCCGGCGTCGACTCCTCGTAGAGCGTCCGGGCCTGGGCCTTCGGGACGTGGTGCTCCGCGACCGCCTTGACGACGAGGGTGCGCCGCCGGCCCGGAACGGTGACCTGGAGCGTGTCTCCCGGCTTCACCGTCCGGTGGGGCTTGGCCGCCGCGCCGTTCAGGTCGACCTTGCCTCCCTCGCACGCCTCCTTGGCCTGGGAGCGCGTCGGGTAGATGCAGGCGACGTCGAGAAAGACGTCGAGGCGGACGCCCCCGGCGTCCGCCTCCTCCTCGCGTTTCCTTTCGCGCGCCATCCTCAGCAGACCCCTCGGAGAAGCCCCCGGTGGGGGGCCCCGGGGAACCGGGCCGGCTGCATTTCAGAAGACGGGCTTCTGGATGGACTTCTCGAAGGCGTACGTGTACTGGTAGCCGAGCACCGAGACCTTCTGGATGTAGTTCGCCTCGACGATGACGTCCGACCCGTGCCGGCGGATCTTGATGTCCTTGAGAAGCAGCGGCGTCCCCGCCTCCTGCGCGCTGACGAAGATCTCGTACTGGATCTTGTCGAGCGGCTTGACGCCGGCGAAGTTCGCCTGCTCGCTCATCGCGTCGAGAACCGTGTTCCCGGCGATGTGCAGCGGGACGATCTTGAAGAGCGCGATTCCCACGAGAATGACGACGGCGATCCCGACGATCGTGCCGAAAGCCCCCTCGCCGCGAATTCGGTTCCGGACGGACATGTTCTGCCTCCTGTTTCCTTCGCCCCGGCGGGTCTACCGGACGACGTGCATCGTCCGCTCCCAGCGGGTCCTCGAGAAAAAGTGTATCGCGCCGTCGAGTACCCGGCGTACGCCGGCTCCCCGACCGGCAAACGGCTCTGCCGGGGGCCTCACCGACCAGTAGACCAGGAGCGCCCGTCCCTTGACGAGCTGCCTCGAAACGGGCCCCCAGACCCGGGAATCCTTCGATTCGTCCCGGTTGTCGCCGAGGGCGTAGAACGTCCCGGCAGGGAGAGTCCGGGGGGGCAGCTCGTCGCGCCCCCGAAGAGACGCGGGGACGACGGCTCCGGTCAGGAGCGCCGGGTCCCGGTGGACGACGTACGGCTCGTCGCTCCAGACCCCGTTCACCCGGAGCCGCTTGGCACGGATCTCGACGGTCTCCCCGCCGAAGGCGACTGCCCTCTTGACGAAATCGCGGTCGGGGTCCTCGGGACCACGGAACACGACGACGTCGCCGCGGAGGATCTCCCGGCGCGGCAGGAGCGGCCCCCACGGCAGGCCGCGGGGCGCCCAGACGAGCTTGTCCACGACGACGTGGTCGCCGACGAGGAGGTTCTGCTCCATCGAGCCGCTGGGGATCTGGTACGCCTCGAAGAGGAACGCCTTCACGAAGAGCGCGAAGATGACCGCCACGAGAACCGCCTCCACGTACTCGCGGAGCAGGACGAGGCCGCGCGACTGCCGGACTGCCGGATGGTCCCCGTCGCCGCCGCCGTCTTCGGGAGCCACGTCCGGCGGCTCCTCAGTCGACCTTCAGGACCGCCAGGAAGGCCTCCTGCGGGAGGTCGACGCGCCCGACCTTCTTCATCCGCTTCTTCCCTTCCTTCTGCTTCTCGAGGAGCTTGCGCTTGCGGGTGATGTCGCCGCCGTAGCACTTGGCCAGCACGTTCTTGCGCAGCGCCCGCACCGTGGATCGGGCCAGGATCTTCGCCCCGATGGCCGCCTGGATGATCACCTCGAACATCTGCGGAGGGATCATCTCCTTCATCTTCTCGACGAGGGCGCGCGCCTTGGGCGCCGACTTGTCGCGGTGGACGATGAAGGCGAGCGCGTCGACGGGCTCCCCGTTGATGAGGACGTCGAGCTTCACGAGGTCGGCCGGGGCGTAGCCGGTCAGCTGGTAGTCGAACGAGGCGTAGCCGCGGGAGACCGACTTGAGCTTGTCGTAGAAGTCGAGGATGACCTCGTTCAGAGGGAGGTCGTACTTGAGGACGGCGCGCTGCGTGCCGGCGTACTCGAGCGAGACCTGCCGGCCGCGGCGCTCCTCCGCGAGCGCGAGGATCCCTCCGAGGTACTCGTCCTTCGTGATGATCGTCGCCAGGATGCGTGGCTCCTCGATCACGTCGATGAGCTGGGTCTCCGGGAGCTTCACGGGGTTGGAGACCTCGAGGACCTCGCCGCGCGTCGTCGTGACGCGGTACGGGACCGACGGCGCGGTCGTGATGAGCGAGAGGTCGAACTCGCGCTCGAGCCTCTCCTGGATGATCTCGAGGTGGAGGAGGCCGAGGTAGCCGCAGCGGAAGCCGAAGCCCAGGGCGGTGGACGACTCGGGCTCGAAGGTGAACGAGGCGTCGTTCAGCCGGAGCTTCTCCATCGCGTCGCGCAGGTCCTCGTAGTCGTCCGACTCGGTCGGGAAGACCGACGCGTAGACCATCGGCTTGACGTCGAGGAAGCCGGGGAGCGCCTGCGTCGCGGGGCGCTCGGACTCCGTCATCGTGTCGCCGATCTTCGTGGAGTGGAGGTCCTTGATGCCGGCGATGACGTAACCGACCATGCCGACCGTCAGCTCCGGGACGACCTGCTGCTTCGGCGTGAAGATGCCGACCTCCTGGACCTCCGAGACGAGGTCCATCCCGAGCATCTTCACCTTCATCCCGGCGCGGATCGCCCCGTCCTTGACGCGGACGAGGCAGGTGACGCCGCGGTAGACGTCGAACCAGGAGTCGAAGAGCAGCGCGCGCAGCGGCCCGTCCCGGTTCCCCTCGGGCGCCGGGATGTCGTGGACGATCTGCTCGAGAAGCTCGCGGACGCCGGTGCCGGCCTTCCCCGACGTGAGCACGGCGTGCTGCGCGGGAATCCCGATGACCTCCTCGATCTGCTCGCGGGCCATCTCCGGGACGGCGCTCGGGAGGTCGACCTTGTTGATGCAGGGGATGATCGTCAGGTCGCCGTGGATCGCGAGGTAGGCGTTCGCGAGCGTCTGCGCCTCGACCCCCTGCGTCGCGTCGACGACGAGGACCGCCCCTTCGCACGCCGCCAGCGACCGGGAGACCTCGTAGGTGAAGTCGACGTGGCCGGGCGTGTCGATGAGGTTCAGGACCCAGGCCTGGCCGTCCTCGCTCTTGTAGTTCAGCGAGACCGCGCGGGCCTTGATCGTGATGCCGCGCTCCTTCTCGATCGGGTTGTCGTCGAGGACCTGCTCGCGCATTTCCCGCGCGGTCAGCGCGCCGGTGATCTCGAGGATCCGGTCGGACAGGGTCGTCTTCCCATGGTCGATGTGGGCGACGATCGAGAAGTTGCGGATGCGGGAGGGGTCGGGCATTTGCTCTCGGACGAGGGGCGTCCGAACCCTCTATTCTAGAAGACTGTCCACGAAAGCGCTGGCCCACGCCAGACCTGGGGGGTCCGGGGGGCCGCGAACAGCGCCCCCCGGCGAGCCTAGACGATCGGGCGCGGCTCCCCCGGGAGCGCCGACGGGAGGGTCTCGAGCGGCCAGCGGGACCGGGCGGGGCCGGAGAACCCCTCGTGCGGCACACCGGCCCGGTGGCGCAGGAGGCCGGCGAACGCGACCATCGCGGCGTTGTCTCCGGTGAGGGCGCGCGGGGCGAGGAGGACCTCGACGCCGCGGCGCGGACCCCAGGCGGCGAGGCGCTCCCGCAGAAGCGAGTTCGCCGCAACTCCCCCCGACACCGTCAGGAGCGGAAAGGGGGCCGCTTCGAGGAGCCGCCCGAGACGGTCCTCGATCTGCGCGACGACGGACTCCTGGAACGCTGCGAGGAGGTCGCGTACCTCCCCGGGGGCATCGTCCTCGGCGAGGACCGGGCCGCGCAGGGCGACGCCCGTGTTCGGGGCGTACCCGAGCGCGGCGAGGCGGTCCCGGACGGCCGTCTTCAGGCCCGAGAAGGAGAGGTCGACGGAGCCTCCCTTGAACCGCGGCACGGCGAAGGGCTGGACGACCCGGCCCGCCCGGGCGAGGCGGTCGACCACCGGCCCGCCGGGGTAGCCGAGCCCCGCCATCTTCGCCACCTTGTCGTAGGCCTCCCCCGCGGCGTCGTCCCGCGTCTTCGCCAGGAGAGAGATTCCTTCCGGGGCGAACGAGAAGACGTGGGAGTGCCCTCCCGAGACGACGAGCGCGGCGAAGCGGGACGGGATCGCCCTCGCCGGGGCCCCTTCGAGGTCCAGGAACGGGGAGAGCGCGTGCCCCTCGATGTGGTGTCCCGGGACGAACGGGACGCCGAGACCGAGCGCGATCCCCCTCCCCTCGGCGAGCCCGACGAGAAGCGCGCCGACGAGGCCGGGGCCGGCCGTGGCGACGACGAGACCGACGTCCCCGAGCCGGGCGCCGGCCCGCTCGAACGCCTCGTCCAGGAGCGGCGGGAGGTTCGTCAGGTGGGCCCGGGCCGCGATCTCGGGAACGACGCCCCCGTAGCGGTGGTGCATGTCGATCTGGGAGGAGACGACGGACGCGGCGATCGCCCCGTCCTCCTTGAGGAGAGCGACGGAGGTCTCGTCGCAGGAGGTCTCGAGGCCGAGGACGAGGCTCACGGCTGGGCCAGGAGGCGGGCGAGCTCCTCGGCATGCGGCGGAACGGAGACTCCGGCTTCCGTCACGATGGCGTCGACGAGGGTCGCCGGGGTGACGTCGAACGCCGGGTAGAGGGCCGGTACGCCCGCCGGGGCGACCGAGAACGGGCTGTCTCCGGCAGGATCGAGGAGGAGGACCTCGGTCCCGTCCCGCCATTCGATCGGGATCGTCGCGCCCGATGGACAGCCGGGGTCCAGCGTCGTCCGGGGCGCGGCGACGATGAACGGGACGCCGTGCGCGCGGCACGCGAGGGCGACCCCGTAGGTCCCGACCTTGTTCGCGACGTCTCCGTTCGCCGCAATCCGGTCGGCGCCGACGATCGCGGCCGAGACGCGCCCGGAGGCGATCATCGACGCCGCCGCGACGTCGGGGAGGATCGTGACGGCGATTCCGTCCCTGGCCAGCTCCCAGGCGGTCAGTCGCGCCCCCTGCCAGAAGGGGCGGGTTTCGTCGGCGAATACGGTCACGGGGCGCTCGGCGGCGAGGGCCCGGACGACGCCGAGCGCCGTCCCGATGCCCGCCGTCGCGAGGGCGCCGGCATTGCAGTGGGTGAGGAGCGTCAGGGGCGAGCCCGGCTCTCCACCGAGGCGCCGCGCCAGCCAGTCGGCACCGTGCCGGGCCATCGCCTCGCAGGCCGCGCGGTCCTCGGCCTCGATGCGCTCCGCCTCCGCTTCGAGGAGTGCGACGCGGGCGGCAGGGGCCCCGCCCGCGGAGGCCCGGAAGGCCGCCCGCATCCTCTCGACGGCGGCTGCGAGGTTCACCGCCGTCGGCCGGGCCGCAGCCAGGCGGGAGGCGGCCTCCTCCCATGCGGCCTCGAACCCGGCGCTGCGCGCGAGCCGGCGCGCTTCGAGCGCCAGGCCCCAGGCCGCCGCCACGCCGATGAGGGGCGCCCCCCGGACGGCGAGGCTCCGGATCGCCCCGGCGGCGTCGTCGGCCGAACGGCAGTCGACCCACGTCTCCTCGCGGGGGAGCCGGCGCTGGTCCAGGAGGCGAAGGCGGCCGGGTCCGGCGGAGATGGGGACGACCTGAGTTCCGATGGACGTGCTCTTCACGCTCCGACTATAGAATCGATCCTCGCCACGAGGTGCCGGTCCGTCCCGGTTCTCCGACGACACGACGGACCCGAGGAGTCTTCCGATGGCCACTCTTCCCCGCAGCATCCGAGACCTCACGCTTTCCGGTCGCCGCGTTTTCCTCCGCGTCGACTTCAACGTCCCGATCAAGGACGGCGTCGTGAAGGACGACACGCGGATCACGGAGGCCCTCCCGACGATCCGGCTCGCCCGCGAAAAGGGGGCGCGCCTCGTCCTCGCGTCGCACCTGGGCAAGGCGAAGGGGTCGCCCGACCCGAAGTACTCGCTCGCCCCGGTCGCGAAGAAGCTCGAGGAGCTACTCGGCGCCCCCGTCGCCTTCGTCGCCGACTGCATCGGGCCCGCCGCGGAGGCTGCCGCAAAGGCTCTCGGCGACGGCGACGTCCTCCTCCTCGAGAACACCCGCTTCCACGCCGGCGAAGAGGCGAACGACCCCGCCTTCGCGAAGAGCCTCGCCGCCCTCGCCGAGGTCTACGTGAACGACGCGTTCGGCACGGCGCACCGCGCGCACGCCTCGACGGCCGGGATGGCGGTCCACTTCGCCAACGACGCCCGCGGCGTCGGCCTCCTGATGGAGAAGGAGCTGACGGCGCTCGACAAGGTCGTCGACGACATCGACCGCCCCTTCGTCGGCATCCTCGGCGGCGCCAAGATCCTCGGAAAGATCGCCGCCCTCGAGGCCCTCGTCGAGCGGGCCGACACGCTCCTCGTCGGCGGCGGCATGGCGAATCACTTCGTCGTCGCCCTCGGGCTCGGCATCGGCAAGTCGCTCCTGGAGCCCGAAGGCGTTCCGATCGCCCGGAAAGTGATGGACAGGTGCAAGGAGCGGGGGGTGAACCTCGTCCTCCCGTCCGACTTCCTCGTCGCCCCTTCTCTCGCGGACGCCGCGAAGGCCCGCGTCGTCGCCATGAACGAGATCCCGTCCGACCAGGCGGCCTTCGACATCGGACCGAAGACGCTCGAGATGTTCGCCCGGATGACGAAGGGGGCGAAGACGATCTTCTGGAACGGCCCGATGGGGGTCTTCGAGACGAAGCCGTTCGACGCCGGGACGCGCGGCGTCGCACAGCTCATGGCCGACTCCGGCGCCTTCACCGTCGTCGGCGGCGGCGAGAGCGTGGAGGCGATCAACGAGGCCGGGCTCGGGCCGAAGATCTCCCACGTCTCCACCGGCGGCGGCGCATCCCTCGACCTCATCAGCGGCAAGAAGCTGCCGGGCGTCGAGGTTCTCCTCTAGGCGCTCTCCCCGCCGCACGCAACCGCCAGGGCCGGCACCCGCCGGCCCCTCGCCACGGAGGTCCCGATGACAGCCCTACGCGCGCCCCTCGTCGTCGCGAACTGGAAGATGAACAAGACCCCCTCCGAGGCCGCCGCGTTCTGCGACGACTTCCTCTCGCGGCTCGGAGGCCTGCCGGAGACGGTCGACCTCGCGATCGCGCCCGCCTTCCCGGCCCTCGAGCGGGTCGGGCGGCACCTCGCACCGACGCGCGTGAAGCTGGCCGCGCAGGACGTTCACGTCGAGCCGAAGGGGGCATTCACCGGCGAGGTCTCCGTCGCGATGCTCGCCGACCTCGGCGTGGCGATGGCGCTCGTCGGGCACAGCGAGCGCCGGCGCGACCGGAAGGAGACCGAGGCGGACTTCTCCCGGAAGATGAAGCGCCTCGCCGACGCCGGGCTCGTGCCCGTCTACTGCGTCGGCGAAACGCTCGAGGAGAGGGATGGCGGGCGGACCGAGGCCGTCCTGGCCGCGCAGATGAAGGCACTCGACCTCTTCGGGGACAGCCTCCCGCCGGGCTTCGTCCTGGCGTACGAGCCTGTCTGGGCGATCGGAACCGGCCGGGCGGCGACCCCCGAGATGGCCGTCGACGCGCATGCGTTCCTCCGGGCCCGGCTCTCGGAGAGGTTCGGCGCGGCGGCCGCGGACGGCGTGCGGATCCTCTACGGCGGCTCGGTGACGCCGGCCAACGCGAAGGACCTCTTCTCGCGGGACGGGATCGACGGAGGCCTCGTCGGCGGAGCGTCCCTCGTTCCCGCCGACTTCGCCGCCCTCGCGGTCGCCGCGGGAGGCTGACGCTCCGATTCCCCCCCGGTCTTGGGCTTTTCCGGCCGGTGGGGTATTCTCGTCGGCCCGTTTCGCCTCCGGGCGGCGGGCCGGAGCTCGTGCATGATTTACGTCCTCGTCCCGATCTACATCATCGTCTGCGTCTTCCTCATCCTGGTGGTCCTCCTCCAGCAGGGGAAGGGAGCAGACGTCGCGAGCGCCTTCGGCGCCTCCTCGTCGCAGACGACGTTCGGCGCGCGCGGCGCGACGACGGTCCTCGAGAAGGTGACGACGTGGTCGTTCGTCGCGTTCTCCGTCCTGGCCGTCGCGATCTCGCTGCTGCAGGCGCGACCGAAGTCTTCGGTCCTCCAGCAGCTCGGCACCCAGCCCCCGGCCAAGACCGCCCCGGCCGTCCCGGCCGCTCCGGCCCCGGCGAACGCGGTTCCCGTGGCTCCGGCTGCCGAGACCGGCGCTCCGGCCGCGGCTCCCGCAACCGCCGCCCCGGCTCCCGCCGGCCCGGCGCAGAAGTAGTTACGTTCCGATCCGCTTCGAGGCTTGCTTCCTCGCGGCGGATCGGTATCATCTCCCTCCCTCACCACCGTGCCCTGGTGGCGGAATTGGTAGACGCGCACGTTTGAGGGGCGTGTGGAGCAATCCGTGCCAGTTCGAGTCTGGCCCAGGGCACCACTCCTGAGATCCGAGAAGGCCCGCCGAAAGGCGGGCCTTCGATCTTCCCGGGAAGCCCCTCGCGGTCAGAACTTGTCGGCGAAATCCGAGAGGCCGGGGATGACGAACCGCTTCCCGCTCGTCGCGTTCGTGATGCAGAGGATCATCACGACGAGATAGCCGAGCCAGAGCGGGATCTGGAGCATCCCGAGAACGCCGATGACGAAGCTCGCCACGAAAAGCCCGACCGTCAGGATGAGGTAGGCGACGAGGAGGACGAGGCCGTGCCTCGCGTGCCATTGCACCTCGCGGTCGTTCTTCTCGGTGATGAGCGGGATCAGGGCCAGTATCCCGAGGTAGGACAGGACCAGCATCACGGAGCGGTTCGAGCTGACCGGTGCTGGAGGTGGCGGCGGAGGCGGGGGCAGCGGTGGAACGGGGGCTCCGAGGTCATCCGGCATCGCGTTCTCCTTTCGGTGCGAGCCGGAGTCTACGGGGAGAGTGCCGCTTCAGCGCCCGGCGGCCTCGATCGCCACGATCCGGACCTCGCCGTTGACCGTTTCGACGGCCAGGCGGCCCTTGCCGTCCGCGATCGCCCCACGCGCCTCCTTCGGGCCCCACTTTCCCTCGACCGACACCTCGGAGAAGTCGGACCGGATCTTCCCGTTGACCGTCTGCAGGTCGAAGCGGAAGGACGCGTCGCGGGAGCAGGCCACCGTCACCGAGCCGTTCACGGTCTCGAGGTCGGCCGCCTGGACGGGACCGGCGAAAGCGACCTCGACGGACCCGTTCACGGTGTTCACCTGGAGGGGTCCGTCGTGCGACTCGACCCGGACGGAGCCGTTCACGGTGTTGAGGGTCAGCGCGCCGAGCCGCCCCTCGGCCGACACCCGGCCGTTGACGGTCTCGACGTCGACCGTCAGACCGGCTGGAAGCGAGAGCTCGTAGGCGACCTCGGCTCCGGCCTGGTTTCCCCAGTTGAAAATCCCCCAACTCCGGGTGGGCTTGGGCAGGATCGTCTCGACGTCCAGGGTCGAGCCCTGTTTCGTCACCCGGATCTGCGTCTCCTGGAGGGCTTCCTCGGCGCGCGAGCCCTTGGCCCGCTTCACGGCCGACACCCGGATGTGGGCCTTGTCCCACGTGCCGACCCGGACGGGACCGTTCACGTTCTGGAGCCGCAGGCTGTCGATCCCCGCGCCGTCGTAGGTCCTCTCGAACTTCTCCTCGAGGGCCTGACCGGCCAGGGCGGCGCCCGAGAGGGCCGCCGCGAGGAGCGAGAGAGCGGCGAGGGGCGCGATGAGACGGGGAAGATGGCGGGATCGGTCCATGGGCGGCCTCCACCAGCAGAAACGAACGAGGAGCTCCGAAAGTTTCGCCGCGCTCACGATTCACCCACCGTCGTCCCGGCCAGGCGGTCCCCGAGCCTCCTGGAGTCGGGCCTCCGGGCGACCGCGGCCGCCTCGAGGAGATTCAGACCCGGCACGAGGAGGGGTAGGTTCCGAAGCACCGAATCGACCGGTCTCACCCTGGCCCCGTCATCCCGGGCGACCGAGAGCCCGAGAAGGACCTTGCCGGGGCTCGCGCCCCAGGCGTCCCGAAGAAGAAAAAGGACCACGAAGAGAACCTGGGCCGCCCGGAAGACGCGGGGCAGGCCCGCGGGCGGCTCCGCCGCGAGGAGGACGACGAGGAAGACCACGACCGTCGCGACGAGAAGAGGCCCCCCGGCGAGGCAGATGAGGTCGAGGCCCAGGGCCGCTGCGCGGAGCCAGAGGCGCTCGGAGGGGACGGCGGAGAAGACCTCCCGCCTCGGCGTCCCGTAGGATGGGCCGGCGTGAACGTCGCCCTGGCTCTCCGGGCCCTCCGCCTCCGGCCGAAGGCCGAGCTCCACCTCCACCTCGAGGGGTCCGTCCGGCCCGCGACGGTCGTCCGTCTCGCCCGCCGCGCCGGCTCGCCCCTCTTCCCCGACGTGGCGTCCGTGCGGGCCCGCCGCCCGTTCGACGGCCTGCCCGGCTTCCTCGGCCTCTACCGCGACGTCTGCCGACTGCTGCAGGGGCCGGAGGACTTCGCCCTCGTCGCCGCGGATCTGACGGCCCGGCTCCGCCGGGAGCGGATCACCTACGCCGAGGTCTACGTCTCTCCCGCCATCGTCGACCGGCTCGGGCTCGACTGGCCGTCCGTGCGGGACGCGGTCGAGACGGTCTTCGCCGGGCACGAGCACCGGGGACACGGACGGATCCGGGTCCTTCTCGACGCCGTCCGGCACTTCGGCCCCGACGCGGCGCATCGCGTCCTCGACCTCCACGTCCGGCACCCCTGGCCCAGGGTCGTCGGCTTCGGCCTCGGTGGAGACGAGCTGGCACTCCCCGCGCGCGATTTCGTCACGGTCTATCGGCGGCTGCCGCGGCTCGGCCTGGCGCCCGTCGTCCACGCCGGGGAGGTGGGGGGGCCCGAGCCGGTCGCCGAGGCGCTCCGCTGGCTCAAGCCCCGGCGGATCGCCCACGGAGTCGGCGCCGCCGGCGACCCGGCTCTCGTCCGCCGGCTGGTCCAGTCCGGCGTCACGCTCGACGTGTGCCTCACGTCCAACGACGCCACCGGAGCCGTGCCGCTCGCGCGGCACCCGATCCTCGCCCTGCTGCGCGCCGGGGTGGCCGTCACCCTCTCGACCGACGACCCGGGCCTCTTCGGGACGACCCTCCCCGGCGAGTACCGGAAGCTGGCCCGCCTCGGGGCGACCCCCCGGGAGCTCGCCGCCGTGGCCGGCGCCGGGTTTCGGGCGGCGCTTGCGCCCCCCGGCCGCCATCAGCCCCCCGCGCCCGCCGCCGGTTCCGCCAGGACCCGCTCGTAGATGGCGAGGTAGCGGCCGACGATGGCGTCGGCGGCGAAGCGGGACACGGCGCGTTCCCGCGCGGCGCGAGAGGCCGCGGCCCAGGCCTCGTCGTCCCGCAGAAGGGCAACGCCGTCGCCCGCGAGGCCGTCGATGTCTCCGACCTCCCGGAGGAACCCGGTCGTCCCGCTCTCGATCACCTCGGGAAGCCCCCCGGCGCGGTAGCCGAGGACGGGAACGCCGCACGCCTGGGCCTCCAGGGCCGAGAGCCCGAACGACTCCATGTCGGTCGTCAGGACGTAGAGGTCGGCCGCCGGCATGACCTCCTGGACCGCCGGCGTGTTCCCGAGGAAATGGACGAGACCCGCAATCCCCTTCGCGCGGCAGAGCGCCTCGGCCGCGGGCCGGTCGGGACCGTCGCCGATCATCAGGAGGCGGCTCGGAACCTCCCGGCGGACGCGGTCGAACACCTCGACCACGTCGAGGACGCGCTTGACGGGGCGGAAGTTCGAAACGTGGAGGAGAAGCCTCTCGCCACCGCGCGCGAAGCAAGTGGTCCCCCTCTGGCCGTCGTCCGGTTTCCACCGGTCGGGGTCGACGAAGTTCGGGACGACGTCGAGCTCCTTGGCGGGGTCGAAGACCTCGCGCGTCACGCGGGCGAGGTACTCGGACACGGCGGTCACGGCGTCGGACCGCTCGATGCCGAACCGGGTGATCGGCAGGTAGGAGCGGTCCTGCCCGACGATCGTCACGTCGGTCCCGTGGAGCGTCGTGACGACGGCGAGGCGCCGCGGCAGGAGCATCTCCTGCGCGAGGTGGGCCGAGATCGCGTGCGGGAGGGCGTAGTGCGCGTGAATGATGTCGAGCCCCTCGTGGAGCGCGACGTCGACGATGCGCGTGGCCAGGGCGAGGTCGTACGGCGGGTAGTTGAAGAGCGGGTAGGTCGGGACGGTGACCTCGTGGTAGGAGACCCGCTCGGCGAAGAGGTTCAGGCGCGACGGGAGGGCGTAGCTGATGAAGTGGACGTCGTGCCCGCGGACGGCGAGCTCGTGCCCGAGCTCGGTGGCGACGACGCCGGAGCCGCCGAACGTCGGGTAGCACGCGATGCCGATCTTCATCGGTTCAGTACCCCGTCTCGAACCCGTCGAAGGCGGCGAGCGGGTCGGCCAGGAGCGGCGGGCGCGGCGAGACGAAGCCCTCCGCCGCGCCCGCGTTGGCCAGGCGCCCGAAGGCGCGTGCGCGCGCCGTGACGCCGTCCAGGAACTCGGGCGAGGAGATGAAGGTCGCCGGCTCCGTCGACGTGGGGTCGAAGAACTGGCTCTTGAAAGCGCGGATCGCGGCGAGCTTGACCGGGAGGACCTCCGTCACGTCGACGAGAAAGGTCGGCTCGGCGAGAAAGGTCGACGGGTAGTAGACGACCTGCTGCGGCCGGTGGGGCGGGCGTCCCGTCTCGAGGGTGCGCAGCCCCGCGTAGAAGGCGGCGTCGGTCACGAGGCAGGAGGCGCGGACGTGGTCGGGGTGCCGATCGACCGCGAGCGGTGCGAAAACGAGGCGCGGCCGGCGGCGGCGGATCACGTCGATCACCTCCAGCTCGGCGGCGCGGTCGGTGCGCAGGTTTCCGTCGCCGAGGTCGAGGCCGTCGCGGAAGAGCGCCCCGAGGATCCGGGCCGACTCGGCCGCTTCGGCGGCGCGCGTTTCGGGGGTTCCGCGCGTCCCCGCCTCGCCGCGTGTCAGGTCGAGGATGCCGACGCGCCGGCCACGCCGGGAAAGGAGGGCGAGCGTTCCTCCGCAGCCCAGCTCGACGTCGTCGGGGTGCGCCCCGACAGCCAGTATCTCGACCGTTTCCCGCTCGTTCACAGCGCGATCTCCTGCAGTCCCGCCACGTCCCAGCGGAGCTGCTCCTTCAGGGGCCCGACGAGACCCGTGCGCCCGTACCTCAGGAGCCAGGGGAGCGGTGGGTAGACGCGTTCGGCGGGGCGACCGCCCGGGGCGAGCGCGGAGGTGAGGCGGCGCAGCTGCCGGGCCTCGGCCTCGTTCGCGCGGCCGGCCGCCGCGCGCGTCCGTTCGAGGAGCTTGTCGAAGCTGAAGCGAAGATTCTCTCGCGTCGACTCGAGCGGCTTGCCGAGCCCGGACTCGACGGCCGAGAGGCGTGGGGCAAGGTCCGCGAGAGCTGCGAGCGCAGCGTCGCGAATCGCTCCGAGCTCGGCGAGGAGCGCCCCCTCGCGGGCGGCGCCGCGCGCTGCGAGCAGGGCGTCCGTCCCGGCGAAGAGGTCGCCGAGCCCGAGGCCGAGCTTCTCGAGCGCGCGACGTTCCGGGGCGCCGACGAGCGCGGCCATCGGTCGCGCCACGAGCACCGGCGGAACGATCCCGGCCCACTCGAAGAGCGGAAGCATCTGCGCCCAGTAGGCGAGCTCGGCCGGGCCCAGAACCGTGGCCGCCGCGGGATAAAGCGTCGAGGCCGCCAGCGGCCTCGTGAGCGCCGAGAAGGACGGGAGCCACTCTCCGGACTCGAAACGGGTGACGACGTCCTCCGCTTCGAACCGTTCTCCGTCCCGCCCCTTGAGCTCCAGGCGGCCATCCCTTTCCCGCAGGAGGAGGCGTTCGCCGTCGACGAGGGCGAAGAGCGGGAGGGATTCCATCTCCGAGACGACCTGCGGCGCGTGGCCGGCCGTCGCGAGCTCCGTGGCGCGCGCGGAGAGAAGCCGGCGGACGTCGGCCCTCTCGCGAATGAGGCGGGTGGCGAGCGGCACGAGGCCGGGCTTCTCTTCGCGGCGTGCCGCGTCGGCGAACAGGAGCGCCGGCTCGGAGAGGAGCCAGGAGAGCGAGGCGACGAAGGCCTCGCGGTAGGTCGCCCCCTCGTGCGCCGCCCGCAGCAGAGCGAGGCTCTCTTCGTCGGCGAGGGCGCCCGCGCCGGAGCGCGCCCGCTCCAGGATGGCTGCGACGTCCGCGTCGACGGGGAGCGCCCCGACAGGGCGCCGGTTCCTCGAGAGCGGCTCCGGATCGGGTCCGGCCTCCTGGGCGCCGTCGGGCCCGGGAAGGGGGACCCGCGTCACCTCGACGAGGTCGTGGTCCTCCGAGGCGCACCAGAAGACTGGCGAGAGGTCCGTTCCGGCCGACGCGAGGGCTTCGGCGATCTTCACTGCGGCGAGGGCCTTGACGGTCGTGAGGAGCGGCCCGGTCAGGAGGCCGACCTGCTGCCCCGTCAGGACCCCGGCGCGGCGTCCGGCGGCGAGCGCGGCGAGGGCCGGGTCGGCGCCGTCGCGGGGTACGAAGGCGGCGAGGACCGCGGTCGCCCGGGCCGCGATCGCCGTCGGCGTGGCCCGTTCGCCGAGGAACCGCGTCACGTCGGGCTCGCCGGTGGCGTGGCCGAGCGCGAGGCGCGGGATTCCCGGAAGACGATCGAGCGCTACGGTCACCGCACCGCTCCGGACACGGCCAGGAGGATGAGGCGGGGCGACCGGCGCGCGTCGAAGGGAGAGCCGTCGAAGTCGCCGAAGGCGGCCGTGACGCGCAGTCCCGCCTCTCCGTGGAGCGCTTCGAGCTCGTCGCGCAGGTAGACGCGCACCCTCTCCCGGAACGGGCGCGCCTGCGGACCGGTTCCCATCGTGATCTCCTTCTCGATCCGCCGCGTCGCCGCGTCGTAGCGGCGCCGGATGGAGACGCGCTCTCCCGCGACCGTCTTCTCCTCCCGCGAGACGAGGGTCGAGAGGACGCGCGTGGCGTTGAAGACGTCGGAGAGAAAGGCGCCCCCGGGCGCGAGGACCCGGCCGATCTCGCCGACGACGCGGACGTCGTCGGCCGCGTCGTCGAAGTAGCCGAAAGATGTGAAGAAGTTGACGACCGCGCCGAAGGACCGGCACGCGAACGGGAGGCGCAGCATGTTGGCGCGGACGAATCCGGGCGCGGGGTCGGCCCGGCGGGCCTTCGCCCTCGCGAGGAGCGTCGCCGAGAGGTCGACGCCCGTCACCTGCGTCCCGTGCCGGGAAAGGACGACGGCGTGCCGTCCCGTCCCGCAGGCCAGGTCGAGGATCCCGCCGCGCCCCTTCGCCGCGTAGGGGCCGAGGAGGCCGTAGACGAACTGGGCCTGCCGCTCGGCCTCGAGATCGTCGCGGTCCGGGTAGAGGGCGAGGTACTCCTCGCCGAACCAGCTCGCGTACCAGGGGTCTCGATCGGTCTCGGTGTTCAAACGGAAGGATGATACGAGGTCGGCCCCGGGCCGGCCCCTGCCCGGCTCAGAAGCCCCAGAGCGCCAGCTCGTCGATGAGCGTCGCGAGGCTCGGGTGCTTCACGAGCTCCTCGTAGAGCCAGCCGTGGCGTTCCTTGACGGTCGCCATCTCCTCGCGCGCGCGGACGGCGTCGCCGTCCGCCGCGGCGTCGCGGAGGCGCTCGACGGCGGCCTGCTCCTCGACGTCGAGGCGGCCGTCCAGGTCGCGGCGGACTGCGTCGAACGCCTCCTGGACCCGTGCGCCGCCCCTGCCGTCTTCCAGATCGTCCGCCATGGCATCAGCCTCCCTGCGCGACCGCGAGCTTCGCCTCGGCGAAGGCGACGTCGGCGTTGACGGCGTCGAGCTGCTCCTGCCCGACCACGCCGAGCCGCCGGACCTCCCCTTCGCTCACGGCCTCGCGCGCCGCGGTGGCGTCGAGGCCGTCCTTCTCGGCGGCGAGATCCGCGAGGACCCGGACGGCGTCGCCCGCCACCTCCACGAAGCCGCCCCGGACGGCGACGGCGGTCTTCCTCCCGCCGTTCGTCCAGGTGACCCGGCCGACGCCGAGGAGCGCGACGAGCGGCGTGTGGCCCGGGAGGATCCCGAGCTCTCCGAGCTCGCCCGGCAGCGACACGGTGTCGCACGCGACGCGCTCCACGACGGAGCGCTCCGGCGTGACGACCGTCAGCGTGAGGGGACCGGGCTCCGCCACGGCCTCAGGCCTCGCCCGCCTTCTTCATCCTCTCGTAGCGCTCGAGGACGTCCTCGATCGTCCCCTGCAGCAGGAACGCCTGCTCGGGCACCTCGTCGTGCTTGCCCTCGACGATCTCCTTGAACGAGCGGATGGTGTCGGCGATCTTGACGTACTTGCCGGGCAGGCCCGTGAACTGCTCGGCGACGTGGAACGGCTGCGAGAGGAACCGCTGGATCTTCCGGGCCCGCGCGACGACGAGCTTGTCGTCCTCGGAGAGCTCGTCGATGCCGAGGATCGCGATGATGTCCTGCAGGTCCTTGTACTTCTGGAGGATCTGCTGGACCTGCCGGGCCACGGCGTAGTGCTCCTCGCCGACGGTCATCGGCGAGAGGATCTTCGACGTGGAGGCGAGCGGGTCGACCGCGGGGTAGATGCCGAGCTCGGCGATCTGCCGCGAGAGGACCGTCGTCGCGTCGAGGTGCGCGAACGCCGTGGCCGGCGCCGGGTCGGTGAGGTCGTCGGCCGGGACGTAGATCGCCTGGACCGACGTGATGGAGCCCCTCTTCGTCGAGGTGATCCGCTCCTGCAGCTCGCCCATCTCGGTCGCGAGATTCGGCTGGTAGCCGACGGCGGAGGGCATGCGCCCGAGGAGGGCCGAGACCTCGGAGCCCGCCTGGGTGAAGCGGAAGATGTTGTCGATGAAGAGGAGGACGTCCTTCCCCTCGGTGTCGCGGAACCACTCGGCGACCGTGAGGCCGGTCAGGCCGACTCGGAGCCGCGCGCCCGGGGGCTCGGTCATCTGCCCGTAGATGAGCGAGCACTTCGACTTCTTCCAGTCGTGCGGGTCGATGACGCCCGACTCGGTCATCTCGAGCCAGAGGTCGTTGCCCTCGCGGGTCCGCTCGCCGACGCCCGCGAAGACCGAGTACCCGCCCGCCGCCTTGGCGACGTTGTTGATGAGCTCCTGGATGAGGACCGTCTTGCCGACGCCCGCGCCGCCGAAGAGGCCCGTCTTGCCCCCCTTCGTGTACGGCTCGAGGAGGTCGATGACCTTGATCCCCGTCTCGAACATCTCGACGGAGGTCTTCTGCTCGTCGTAGGCGGGCGCGTGGCGGTGGATCGGCCAGCGCTCCTTCGTGTTCACGGGCCCGAGGCCGTCGACCGGCTCGCCGATGACGTTCAGGATCCGCCCGAGCGTCTCGGGGCCGACCGGGACCGAGATCGGCTGGCCGAGGTCGACCGCCTTCATCCCCCGGACGAGGCCGTCCGCCGGCTTCATCGAGATGCAGCGGACCCGGTTCTCCCCGAGGTGCTGGGCGACCTCGGTCATCAGGTCGATCGGAATCGTGGAGAGGCTGTCCGGGTCGGTGATGTGGACGGCGTTCAGGATGGACGGCAGGTGCCCGCCCGGAAACTCCACGTCGACGGTGGCGCCGATGACCTGGACGACTTTGCCTTCGATGACCATGTTCTACCTCTGCGGCCGGCGGGGCCGGGAGCACGCGTGGGACGGGGACGTGGAGCGAAGTTTCATTTCAGCGCTTCTGCCCCGGAGACGATCTCGATGAGCTCCTTCGTGATCTTCGCCTGGCGCGCCCGGTTGTAGGTCAGGGTGAGCGAGTCGATCATCTCGCCCGCGTTCTTCGTCGCCGACTCCATCGCCGTCATCCGGGCGGCGTTCTCGGCCGCGTTCGACTCGAGGAGGACGCGGAAGAGCTGGAACTCGACGTGCCGCGGAAGGAGCCGGCCCAGGATGACGTCCGGCGCGGGCTCGTAGAGGTAATCCGCGCCCCCGCCGCCCGCCTCGAGCTCGCCGAGCTCGATCGGGAGGAGGCGCTTCACGCCGACGATCTGCGAGATGACGCTCTTGAACTCGTTGAAGACGACGTGGACCGCGTCGGTCTCGCCCCCGGTGAAGCGGGCCGCCAGGGACCGGGCGATCTCGGCAGCGGTCGCGTAGTCGAAGCGCTGGAAGAGGCCGGGCTTCGACTCGAGGACGGGGACTGTGCGCCTCTTCCAGAAGTCGGTCGCCTTCCGGCCGAGCGTCACGAGCGAGACCTCGACCCCGGCTTTCGTCTTTTCGCGGACGAAGGCTCCGGCCGCCCGGTTCACGTTGGTGTTGAAGGCGCCGCAGAGCCCCTTGTCACCCGTCACGACGACGAGGACGACCTTCTTCTCGGCGCGCTGCGCGAGGAGCGGGTGCGCCGGGGCCCCGTCCTCCCGCGGCGGGATGCGCCCCGTCACGGAGGCGAGCGTCGCCCCGAGCGTCGCGGCGTAGGGCCTCGCGGCGATGACCCGCTCCTGGGACCGGCGGAGTTTGGACGCGGCGACCATCTTCATCGCCTTCGTGATCTGCTGCGTCGACTTGACGCTGCGGATCCGCCGCCGGATGTCGATCAGGTTCGGCATGGCGCCTCCGGCGTCAGCCCTTTGCGCTCGGGTTGTCCGCGAGGTAGAGCTTCTTGGCCTCCGCGACGGCGGCCGCGAGGCCGTCCTCGAGCTCTCTCGTCATCTTCTTTGCGGTACGGACCTCCTCGAGGAGGGTCTCGTGCCCCGAGGAGAGGTACCGGTGAAGGGTCTTCTCGAACGGGAGGACGGCCTCGACGCGCAGGTCGTCGAGAAAGCCCTTCGTCCCGGCGAAGACGGACGCGACCTGGAGCGCGACGTCCATCGGGACGAAGACGTTCTGCTTCAGGATCTCCGTGAGGCGTTTGCCGCGGTTCAGCTGGCTCTGCGTCGCCTTGTCGAGGTCGGAGCCGAACTGGGCGAAGGCGGCGAGCTCGCGGTACTGCGCGAGGTCGAGGCGGAGGGTGCCGGAGACCGTCCGCATCGCGCGGACCTGCGCGGAGCCGCCGACGCGGGAGACCGAGATGCCGACGTTGATGGCCGGCCTCTGGCCGGAGTAGAAGAGATCCGACTCGAGGAAGATCTGGCCGTCGGTGATCGAGATGACGTTCGTCGGGATGTAGGCGGAGACGTCGTTGGCCTGCGTCTCGATGATCGGCAGCGCCGTCAGCGACCCGCCGCCGAGCTCGTCGTTCAGCTTGGAGGCTCGCTCGAGGAGCCGGCTGTGGAGATAGAAGACGTCGCCGGGGTAGGCCTCGCGGCCCGGCGGGCGGCGGAGGAGAAGCGAGATCTCGCGGTAGGAGGCCGCCTGCTTGGAGAGGTCGTCGTAGATCACGAGGACGTGTCCGCCGGGGTTGTCCTTGCTCGCCGGCTTGCCGTCCTTGCCGGTGAACTGGAAGTACTCTCCCATCGCGCAGCCGGCGTAGGGGGCGATGTACTGGAGCGGCGCCGGGTCGGAGGCGCTGGCGGCGACGATGATGGTGTGCTCCATCGCGCCGTTGGCCTCGAGCGTCTGGACGACCTGCGCGACGGTCGAGCTCTTCTGCCCGATCGCGACGTAGATGCAGATGACGCCGTTCCCCTTCTGGTTGATGATCGCGTCGAGCGCGACGGAGGTCTTCCCCGTCTGGCGGTCGCCGATGATGAGCTCGCGCTGGCCGCGGCCGATCGGGATCATCGCGTCGATCGCCTTGAGCCCCGTCTGCATCGGCTCCTTGACGGGCTGCCGGTCGACGACACCCGGCGCGATCCGCTCGTTCGGGTAGTACGCCGCCGCCGCGATCGGCCCCTTGCCGTCGAGCGGCTGGCCGAGCGGGTCGACGACGCGGCCGATCACGGCCGGGCCGACCGGGACGGAGATGATCCGCTTCGTTCGGCGGACCTCGTGCCCCTCGCGGATCTTCGACGTGTCGCCCATGAGGACGCAGCCGACGTCTTCCTCCTCGAGGTTCAGGGCGAGGCCGAAGACGTCGTTCGGGAATTCCAGGAGCTCACCCGCCATGACCTTGTCGAGGCCGTAAACGCGGGCGATCCCGTCGCCGACGGAGAGGACGGTCCCGACCTCGGCGGTGTCTATGCCGCGGTCGAGCCCGGCGAGCTGCGCCTTGATGAGCTGCGTGATTTCGCGTGCGCTGATGTCGGTCATTGCGGCGTCTCTTTCCTCGTCCTGTGGTGAATCACGCGGCCCCGGAGGCGCTCTCCAGGGCCTTTCTCGCCCGCGCGAGCCGGCGCGAAAGGGAGGCATCGAAGACCTCGCTCCCGAGACGGACGACGAAGCCCGACAGGAGCGCGGGGTCGAGTTCGGTGCGGAGGCGGACGCGGGTCCCGGTGCGCGCCTCGAGGGCCTCGCGGATCCCCTTCTCGGCCTCCGCGCCGAGCGGCGCGGCGGACCGGACCGTCGCCTGTACGACACCCCGCTCGACGTCGAGCTGTTCGCGGATCGCCTCGAGGACGTTTGCGAGCTTCAGGAGCCGGCCCCGGTCCAGGAGCGCTCGAAGCAGGCGCGCCGCGACCTCGGGCGCCTTCGCGGCGTCCCCGAGGGACGCGACGAGGCTCCGCTTTTCCGTACGGCCGTACCCGGGATTCGCGAGGAAGTCGCGGAGCTCCTCGGATCCGTGGAGGGCCCGGGCGACCGTGTCGAGGGACGGGAGGAGCGCGTCGACGGCGTCGGGCGAGCCGGCGACCTCGAAGAGGGCGTCGACGTAGGGCCGCGCGAACGCGGAGCCGGCGGCCTTCATCGGCCCTCTCCGGCGAGGTTCTTGACGCCTTCGGCGACGAGCCTTTTCTCGTCGTCGGGTGTCACGTTCTTCACGACGAGCTCCCGGGCGAGCTCGACCGCGAGGTCCGCGGCGTAGGCCGTGAGCTCGTTTCGCGCCGACCTCACCCGGGCGTCGAGCTCGGCGCGCGTCCGCGCGACGACCCGTTCGCTCTCCTCCACGGCCCGGGCGGCGATCTCCGTCTCCTCCGCCTCGGCCTGCTCCCGCGCGTGGAGGCGCAACGCCTCGATCTCGGCTTCGATCTTCACGAGGCGCTCGCCGATCTCCCGGGCCACCGCCTGGGCGCGGTCGCGGTCTTCTTCCGCCTTGCGCAGCGTTTCGGCGACGTGGAGGCGCCGCTTCTCGAAGAACTGCCCCAGCGGCTTCCGGAGGAGCCAGACGAGGAGCGCGATGAACGCGAGGAAGTTCAGCGTCTGCCAGAACGGGTAGGGAAGGCCGAGGAAGGTGGCCGGACCTTCCGCTCCGCCGGCAAGGAGACGCACGAGAAGCGAGGCCGGCATCAGGCCACCTTTCGTCCGAGGGCGTAGCTCGCGATCTCGCCGGCGATCGCCCTCGTCTCCGCGCCGAGCTGCTGGCGCGCGGCGAGCACCTCGCGTTCGAGGCTCGCCTGCGCCTCGCGCGCCACGACCCGCGACTTCTCGCGCGCCTCTTCGAGGAGCGCCTGTCGGCGTTCACCGGCGGCCGCCCGGGCGGCCTCCCGATGCGCGAGCGCCTCGCGCCGGGCCTCGGTGAGGCGGCGGTCGAGGTCGACGGCGACCTCTCGCTGCCGCTCGAGGGCCTCTTCCGAGGCCGCGCGCGCGGCCTCGACCCGTTGTTCCCGTTCGGCCAGGACGGCGCCGAGCGGCGACAACAGGAATTTCCTCAGGACCAGGTAGGTGGCCCAGAAGATGATGACGACGAGAAACAGGGAGAGGTCGGGCAGTTGCATCGCTCGTTCCGCTCTCAGGGGCGCGCTGCGGGGTCCGCCCCCGGGCGCACCGCGAGCCGGAAGTCCGCACGGGGGCCGTGTTTATGCCACAGAGAGGCCGTGCCGGTCAACGCGAGGGCCGGGGGGCGGAGCTACCATGCGCCGCGGGAGCGGCCGGCGGATGGCGAGCGAAGAACAGATCGATCGATTGAAACTGGCATTCCGGGTCGCCAGCGCCGCCTGGGACCGGGCGGCAGCCCGGACGGTGCCGGGCGAGGTCGCCTGCCGGGCGGGCTGCTTCGGGTGCTGCGTCGGTCTTTTCGACATTTCTCTTCCTGAAGCGGCACTCGTGCGCGCGGGCGTCGCCCGGCTCACCGCCGTGGACCGGGAGGACGTCATCCGTCGGGCCCGGCGCATCGTCGAAGAATCGGCCCCGGCTTTTCCCGGAGACGTGCGCACCGGGCTGCTCGACCCCGATCGCAGCGAGGATGCGGACGACGAGTATTTCGCAGTCGTGGCCGATCGGGCCTGCCCGATGCTCGAGCTTCCCTCGGGGCGCTGCCGCATCTACGAGGAGCGGCCGATCACCTGCCGCACCTACGGGTTCGCTTGGTCGCGGGACGCCGTCGTCTTTCACCCGCCCTGCGGCCTGAATCTCCCCGGGGCTTCAGGGGAGCGTCAGCTGGAGACCTCGGTCGACATAGACCTCCTCGACCAGGCCGAGGAGGTCGGCGGCGAGCTCGCCGCCGGGCTTGGGATCGAGCCGGGGAGCGAGACGACGATCCCGCACGCCGTCCTCGGGACCGCGTTCGGGCCGCCGCCCCGCTGATCAGTCCTTCTTCGGCGCGGGGGAAACCGTGATCGCGGGAATGGCCGGGTCCGAAGCGGTGCCCGGCGCCCGGCCGACCTGCGGCCCCGTCTCGACGGGCCCCTGGATCACCGCCCCGTCCTCGACGAGGAGCGAGGGCGTGTGGATCTCGGCCTGGAGGCGCGCCCCCGCATGGACCTCGACCCGCTCGCGGGCGTAGATCACGCCGCGGACGTTTCCGGAAACCGAGAGGCGTCCGACGTGGATCTCGGCGTCGATCGCGGCGCCGTCCCCGATGATCAGCTCGTTCTTCGTGACGACCTTCCCTTTCAGGACGCCGTCGATCCGGAACGTGTCTTCGAACGTGAGGGTCCCCTCGAAACGGGCTCCCCTGTCGAGAAAGCCGTTGAGGGTGCCCCCCCCTTTCCTCCCGCCGATCATCCGCCGCCTCCGACGAGTCGTTCGAAGAGGCCGATGAGCTGCTCCTCGGAGTAGAACGAGAGGCGGACTTCGCCCCCCTTCTTCCGGCGCCGGATCTCGACCTTGGTCCCGAGGGAGCGCTGGAGCCTCTGCTCGGCGTCCCGGGTGTCGGGATCGTTGTCGGGGCTGGCGGCCTTCTTCTTCGGCCCGCCCTCGAGAACTTCCTGGACCCGGGCTTCGGCCGCCCGGACCGACAGCCCCCTGCGGATGAACTCCCTTGCGAGGGTTTCCTGGTCGGCGGCCGAAGGGAGCGAGAGAAGCGTGCGGGCATGGCCGGCCGACAGGAGACCGTCCTCGACCTGCGCGCGGACCTCCGCCGGGAGCTTGAGAAGCCGCATGGCGTTCGAGACCGTGGTCCGGTCCTTCCCGACCCGCTCGGCGATCTCGTCCTGGGTCATCCCGAACTTGTCCTTCAGGTGCCAGTACGACTCCGCCTCCTCCATCGCGGTGAGGTCGCGGCGCTGGATGTTCTCGATGAGCGCGACGAGGAGATGGTCGCGATCCTCGAGCCCCTCCTTGACGAGGACCGGAACGCGGGTGAGGCCCGCGAGCCGGGCGGCCCGCACCCGGCGCTCTCCAGCCAGGATTCGGAAGCGGTCGGCGTCGCGGGTGACGAGGATCGGCTGGAGGATCCCGGTCTCCTTGATCGAGCGGGCCAGCTCCTCGAGACCGTCGTCGTCGAACCTGCGGCGCGGCTGCTGGCGGTTCGCCTCGAGGTGGTCGAGGTCGACCATCTGGACCGAAACACCCGGCCGGGATTCGGGGGTGCCGGGCCTCGCCGCCGGGATGAGGGCGGAGAGTCCTTTCCCGAGGGCGGGTCTCTTCGTCACGGCTTTCCTCCGTTCCCCCCGGCGAGGTCGCGCCGAAGGAGCTCGCGCGCGATGGCGAGATACGCCTCTGCCCCGCGGGACCGGATGTCGTAGAGGAAGATCGGCTTTCCGAACGAGGGGGCCTCCCCGAGGCGCACGTTCCGGGGCACCGCGGGTTCGAGGAAGGCGCTGCCGAAGTACCGGCGGATCTCGTCCAGGACCTGGCGGGACAGGTTCAACCGCTCGTCCCACATGGTCGCGACGACTCCGGCGATCTCGAGGCGGGGATTCAGGTTTTCGCGAACCCTCTCGATGGTCGCGACGAGCTCGGAGACCCCCTCCAGCGCGTAGTACTCGCACTGGATCGGAACGATGACCCCGTCGACGGCCGTGAGGGCGTTCAGGGTGAGAAGCCCGAGCGACGGGGGACAGTCGACGAGGACGTAGTCGAAGTCGTCCTCGAGCGCGTCGAGCTTTCCGGCGAGGAGGTACTCCCGGTTCTCGACGTTCACGAGCTCGATCTCGGCCCCGACGAGCTCGCGGGAGGCGGGAGCGAGAGTCAGTAGCGGGAGCGCCGTCGACCGGGCGACTTCGCTCCAGGTTGCATTGCCGAGGATCCAGTCGTAGACCGTCTTCTCGAGCTCCCCCTTGTCGATCCCGAGGCCGCCCGTCGTGTTCCCCTGGGGGTCGAAGTCGACGAGGAGAACCCGTTTCTCGAGGATCGCGAGGGCGGCGGCGAGACTGATCGCCGTCGTCGTCTTGCCCACCCCCCCCTTCTGGTTCGCCACCGCAAGACGTTTCACGTGAAACACTCCACCTGCGCGATGCCGCGCCGGTCCGCCCCCGGGCTCTTCCGAAAACCGACGATGGACCCCGGCAGCGCACGGCGAATCTCCTCGAGGAGCGGTTCGCTCGTCCAGAGAAGGGCGAAGGCCCCTCGCGCGAGAACCGGACGGGCCGCGCGGACGATCTCCCCGGCGCTGGCGACGGCGCGACTCGTCAGGAGATGGCAGGGCGGGGCGTTTCTCATCAGTGCGAGTGCGGGACCGGGGAATCTAGCGTTCACCACCCGGGCCGTCAATCCAAGGGCTCCGACGGCCTCCTCCAGGAATCGCACCTTCTTCCCGACCGACTCGACGAGCACCCCCTCCAGGTCCCGCCGGGCCAGGAGAAGCGGAATCGCCGGGAACCCTCCGCCCGAACCGATGTCCAGGAGCACGCGCATATCCTTTCCGGGGCCGGGGAGAAGCGGAAGCGCCTCGAGCGCGTCGAGCAAGTGACGTTCCACGAGCGCTTCAGGGGACGCCTCTTTCCTCGAGACGAGATTCACTCCAGCATTCACCCGGAGGAGGAGCTCCAGAAACGACGCGAACGCGGCCGTCGCGGGGACCGCGCTCTCCAGCCCCCGCCGGGTCAGTGCGTCGCGGACCATCGCTTCCAGCTCCTTCACGGCCCCACCCTTCGCTCGGCGGCTGCAAGTCGAGCCAGCAGGAGCGTCACCGCCGCCGGTGTCACGCCCGGAATCCGGCCGGCCTGGCCCAGCGTCCGGGGCCGGTGTCGTTCGAGCTTCTCGGCCGCCTCGGCCGACAGTCCCGGGACCCCCGCGTAGCGGAACCCGGGCGGAACGAGCCGTTCTCCGGATCGCCGCACCCTCTCGATCACTTCGATCTCCCGCTTCAGGAACCCCTCGTAGCGCACCTCGTTCACGAGCCGCTCCCATCCCTCGTCGTCCAGACCGCCGAGAGGCTCCCGAAGCCGCCCTTCCAGCCACGTCCGGATCGACGCCGGCGCGTCCGGCCGCCGGAGGAGCCCGGCGGCAGTCGTCTCCTCCGAAAGACCGACCCCGTGCACCTCCAGCTCGGCTTGCGTCCCGCGGTCCGGGAGGACTCTCGACTCCGCCAGCGCCGCGCGCGCCCACCGATGCCGGGCTTCCCGCTCGAGGACCGGCGCGGCCTCCTCTTCGGAGAGGAGTCCGCAGGCGAGGCCCTTCGCCGTGAGCCGCGCGTACGCCGTGTCTCCACCCAGGAGGAGCCGATGCTCGGCTCGCGAGGTCAGCAGGCGGTAGGGCTCTTCGGCTCCGAGCGTCACGAGGTCGTCGATCATCACCCCGATGTACGCTTCGTGCCGGCCGAGCGTGAACGGATCCCCCTCCCGGCGCCCGGCCACGAGCCCCGCATTCACGCCCGCCACGAGTCCCTGCCCGGCGGCCTCCTCGTACCCGGACGTGCCATTCACCTGCCCGGCCAGGAAGAGACCCGGCAGGGCTCGCACGGCCAGCGTGTCCTCGAGCTGCTCCGGGAAGACGACGTCGTACTCGACTGCGTAGGCCGGCCGCAGGATCTCCGCTCGCTCCAGCCCTGGGATGCTGCGGACAACGGCCTCCTGTACGTCCGCGGGTAGCGACATGGAGAGCCCGCTCAGGTAGGTCCACTCCGTATCGAGCCCCTCGGGCTCGATGAAGATCTGGTGCCGGTCCCGCTCCGCAAATCGGACCACCTTGTCCTCGATGGACGGACAGTATCGAGGGCCCCGCCCGTGGATGATCCCGGCGTAGAGAGGAGAACGATCCAGGTTCGTCCGGATCAGGTCGTGGGTCCGCTCCGTCGTGTGCGTCAGGAAGCAGTCGACCTGGCGGAGCTTCGGGAAGCTCTCCCCCCGGCTGCGGAAGGAGAACGCCCGGGGAGAAGCGTCGCCGCGAGATCGCATCGTTTTCGTGCGGTCGATTGATTCTGCGGTGACGCGGGGCGGCGTCCCGGTCTTCATTCTGCCGAGCCGCAGGCCGAGGCCCCGAAGAGCGTCCGAGAGCCCGGCGCACGGCGCCTCCCCCCACCGCCCCGCGGCCTGCCGCTCGGACCCGACGTGAATCAGCCCGCGCAGAAACGTCCCGCTCGTCACGACCGCGGCGCGGCAGAGAATCTCGTCCCCGTCCTCGAGCCGCAGGCCCGCGAGGCGCCCGCCCGCGACGAGAAAGCTCGCGGCAGCGCCCTCCCTCAGCTCCAGGTTCGGCTGGGCCGCGAGCCGGCCCGCCACCTCCCTCGAATAGGCGGCCTTGTCCGACTGGCAGCGCAACCCCTGCACGGCCGGGCCGCGCGAGGCGTTCAGGACCTTGAACTGTATCCCCGTCCTGTCCGCGGCCCAGCCCATGAGCCCCCCCAGGGCGTCGACCTCCCGCACCGTCTGGCCCTTCGCAAGGCCGCCGACGGCCGGGTTGCAGCTCATCCGCCCGATCGCCGCCAGGTCCCGCGTCAGGAGGAGCGTCCGGCAGCCGAGCCGTGCGGCAGCCCACGCCGCTTCGGCCCCGGCGTGCCCCCCTCCGACGACGACGACCTCGTAGCACGCTCTCATTTGCCCACGCAGAACGCGGAGAAGATCCGGTCGAGGAGCTCCTCCGTCGCCGTCTCCCCCGTGATCTCTCCCAGCGCGTGAAGCGCAGCCCGAAGCGCCGCCGCCACGATCTCGGCCGGATCTGCCGGCGCCACGCCCGCGAGCGCGCCGGCCGCGCGGAGCAGCGCCTCGCGCTGGCGCGGCAGCGCGCCGTGTACGCCGGTCTCGCCGCCCCGGTCGAGCCGGAGCCCGATCTCGCGCCGGAGCGCTGCCAGCCCCTCGCCCGTTCTCGCGCTGACGCGCAGCTCCCCGTCCAGAACGGTCCCCGACAGGTCCGCCTTCGTCCCCAGGACGAGGACCGGCACTCCGTCCGGAAGCCCCTCCGGGGCGGGCCCCCCGCCTCCGGCCTCCCGAGCCAGGAGGAGAAGATCCGCGCCCGCGGCGGCCCTCACGGTGGCCTCGACCCCGAGGCGCTCGAGCCGCTCCGCCGTATCCCGCAGGCCCGCCGTGTCGACCAGCCGCACGCGCTCGCCGGCGATCTCGACGACCTCGGCGACTGCGTCCCGCGTCGTTCCCGCGACCTCCGTCACGAGGACCCGGTCCTCGCCGAGAAGCGCGTTGAAAAGCGTCGACTTCCCGGCGTTCGGGGCGCCGACGATCACGACCGTCGGAAGGGCCGCCCCGGCCCGGCCGACACCGACCTCCGCCGCCAGCACGAGCAACGCCTCTCGCGCCGAAACGACCCGGCAGAGCGCGGCCGCCTCACCGTCCCGTTCGACGTCCTCGGCGAAATCCAGCCGGGCCTCGATCTCCACCAGGGCGGCCAGAAGCGCTTCCCGAAGAGCCTCCACCCGCCTCGAAAGCTCTCCGCGAACCAGGCCCAGCGCGCGGCGCGCCTCTCCCCGGCTCGCCGCCGCCGCGAGCCGCCCGATCCCTTCGGCTCTCGCCAGATCGAGCTTCCCGTTCGAAACGGCGCGCCGCGTGAACTCGCCCGGGCGGGCCCGTCGCGCGCCCTTCCTCACGGCGGCCCTCACGAGCGCCTCCACGATTGCCGGGGAGCCGTGGGCCTGAAGCTCGACCACCTCTTCGCCCGTTGCCGAAGCGGGCGCCTCGAACCAGAGGACGAGCCCCTCGTCGACGACGCTCCCGTCCTCGTCCACGAGAGGGGAAAGGTAGGCCCGCCGCGAAACCGTCCGGGCGGGAAGCTGCGGGGCCACCCCCCTCGCGATGGCCAGGGTGCGGCCCGCCGGGCCACTCAGCCGGACGATCGCGAGCGCGCCCACCCCCGGGGGGGTGGCTCGGGCGACCAGGACGTCGCCCTCCCCCGCGGCATCTCCCACGAGCGGAGGCATCGTTTTGGACCCTCCGCCCGCGGGCCCCGCCGCTGCGTCACGCCTTCGCCGCCTTCGGCCTCATCCCGAGATCCGTGTAGCGCTCCAGGAGCAGCTGCTGGGCGATGGAGAGGACGTTCTGGACGAGCCAGTAAAGAACGAGCCCGGACGGCATGTCCTTGAACATGAAGCCCATGACGAGCGGGAGGAATCCCATGACCCTCTTCGTCATCGCGTCGCCCGTGGCCGGCATCATCTGCTGCTGCAGCCACATCGTCAGCGTCATCAGGATCGGCGTGACGTAGTAGGGGTCCTTCGCGGACAGGTCCTGGATCCAGAGCGCGAACGGCGCGTGCCGCAGGTCGATCGCGTGGCTGAGGAGGTTGTAGAACGCGATCAGGATCGGCATCTGCAGGAGGAGAGGGAGACACCCGCCCGCCGGGTTCACCTTCTCCGTCTTGTAGAGAGCCATCGTCTCCTCGTTCATCTTCACGCGCGCCTGCGGGTCCGTCTTGAGCTTCGGCGTCCACTTCAGGCGGATCGCCTCGATCTTCGGCTGCAGCGAACTCATCTTCTTCATCGAGACGAGCTGCTTCCACGTCAGCGGGAAGAGCAGGATCTTGATGACGAGCGTCGCCAGGATGATCGCCACGCCCCAGTTCGGAATGGCGGCGTGGAACTGCTTCAGCAGCCAGAGCAGCGGCGAGACGACCACCGCGAACCAACCGTAGTCGATCAGCTTCTCCATCCCGGGCCGCACGTCGCGCAGGACGTCGATGTCCTTGGGTCCGAAATAAAGACCGGCCTCGACCGTTCCGGCTCCGGACAGCACGACTTCGGTCTCGACCAGCGGCTCCACCGCGGCGCCCGGCACGCCCCCGGCCGCCGGGGCGGCGGCCACGGCGAGCCCGACCGGCCGAAGCGTCACACTCTCCGATGCGCCGGGAAGGAACGCGGCGACGAAGTAGTTGTCCTCGAGTCCCGCCGCGATGAGCCCGGAGCCGACCGGGACCGGTTCCTTCAGCCCGTCCTTGGCCTTCCTCGTGACGGAGCGGCTCGCGGAGAGGGTCACGCTCGAGCCCGGCTTCGTGTAACGGTTCTCGAGCTCGGCCGCCGACGGGTTTCCGATGCCAGGACCGAGAACGACGCCCACGGGCCGGCCGGAGCCGCCCTCCCTCTCGACCTTCAGCCCGAGGAGGTACCCGGTGCCGAAGGTGTAGGTCCGGGTCACGCCCTGCCCCTCCGCCTCGCGGTACCGGAAGCGGACGACGGTTCCCTTCGCCCCTTCCTCGACGGTCGTCTCGTGCAGCGCGGCCGCCGCTCGGGCGAGGAACGGATCGCTAGGGTCGTAAACGACGGTACGGCCCGCGAACGGCGCGTCCTTGCGAACCAGCTCCAGCGTTCCCTTCTCGTCCGCTCCGCGGAACCTCGACAGCTGGGCCGAGACGACCTCCCCGCCGCGGTTCGAGAGCCGCACCGCGAGGACTTCGTTCTTCAGGGTCACTTCTCTCGGCTCCGCCGCGACGACCGGCGCCACTGCGACCGGCGCCGCCGGCTCCGGTGCCGGAGCGCCCTTCGCGGCTTCAGGCGGCGCCGCCGGAACGCTCGTCGCCTGCACGGTCGGACGCGGCGGCACGACCGTCCGAGGCGCCGGCTTCGGCGCAGGGAAGACCAGGGTCCAGAGAATCAGGATGGCGGCGGAGAGGCCGAAAGCCACGGCGAGACGTTTCGAATCCAATGGAAGCTCCTCGACGGCGGGTCAGGGGACCGGGTCGAACCCGCCCGGGTGGAACGGGTGGCAACGGGCTAGGCGCAGGACCGAGAGCCACGCCCCCTTCAGGAGGCCGTGGCGGAGGATCGACTCCCGAGCGTACTCCGAACAGGTCGGCTGGAACCGGCAGGCCGGAGGGAGAAGGGGGGAGATGAACCTTTTGTAGAAGGCCAGGAGCCCGGCAGCGCCCCGCGCGGCGACGCCGGCCTGCACGCTTCCGGGATGGACGCCCGCGTCCCTGGTCAAGGCGCTCCTCCCGCCCCCGCGCGGGCGACGAGCTTGTCGAAGTCCCGCGAGAGTTCCGAGAAGGGGGTTTCCTCCGCTCCAGCCCGGACGTTGACGACCACGTCGACCACGGCGCGAAGCCCGGAGTGCCTCCGGAACAGCTCGCGGAGTTTCCGCCGAAGGCGGTTCCTCACGACGGCGGACCCCGTCTTCTTCGTGATCGTCACGCCGAGCCGCGCGCAGCGACCCGATGCGGGGCGGACGAAAAAGACCAGCCAGCGGCCGACGTAACGTCGCCCGCTGGCGTAAGTTTCCAGAAAGTCCGCCCTGCGAAGCACTCGGCGATCCCTCCCGAACGACTCGGAGCCCCTCGTCGCAAGGGCGTCGCGACCGGGCCCGCTGGGTTCGGAAAGCATGGGACGGGAAGGCCCGCCGGTAGCGGCGGAGTCCTCGGGCGCCTCAGACGGCGAGGCGCTTCCGACCCTTGGCCCGGCGCCGGGCGAGCACGGCCCGGCCGTTCTTCGTCCTCATCCGGACGAGGAAGCCGTGCGTCTTGTGACGGCGGCGGTTGTTGGGCTGAAAGGTTCTCTTCATGACACCACCTCTCCCGCTGCGGGGAGCGCAGGGGGCGGATTCTCCGGGACTCGCCGGCCGCTGTCAACCGCAGGGCCCGGCCACCGGGTCCGGGCTCCCGGCTCCTCGCCGCCGTTCGCTCCGGCGGACCAACGTCGCGTGCTAGCATCCCCCCCCGCTCCGCCGAGCGGTGCTCCTTTCTCACATCGGTGGAGATGCCGTGGACAAATCGACCTCCTGGGAGAAAATTCTCGAGCACCTGAAGTCCCGGGTGGACGAGCGCGACTTCGACACCTGGTTCCGCGGAACCCGGCAGAAGCTCGAAACGACTGACGCCGTCTACGTCCTCATCGGCAGCCCCCTCTTCATCGACTACATCCCGCGCGAGTACGGGGACCAGATCGGTGACGCGGCCCGCCTCGCGGGGATCGGGAACCGCGAGATCCGCTTCGTTCTCGAGGGTCAGGACGACTACCGGGCCTCGGTCTCTCCCGTCCGTCCCCAGGCGGCGCCGAGGTCCAAGGTCGGGGACCTGAACCCCCTCTACACCTTCGAGCACTTCGTCATCGGCGCCTCCAACCAGCTCGCCCACGCCGCGGCCTTGCACGTCGCGGACCAGACCTCCCACCGGTACAACCCTCTTTTCATCTGCGGACCGACGGGCCTGGGCAAGACCCACCTGATGCAGGCCATCGGCCACCGGCGCCTGTCCCGGCGGCCGGGAGAGAGGGTCCTTTACGTCTACTCGGAGACCTTCGTGAAGGAGGTCGTCACCGGCATCCGGTTCAACCGGATGGACCAGGTCCGGCAGCGCCTCCTGAACGCGGACGTTCTCCTCTTCGACGACGTCCAGTTCCTGGCCGGAAAGGCCACCACGGAAGACGAGCTCTTCCAGACCTTCAACGCTCTCTATTCCGTCGGAAGCCAGATCGCCTTCACCTCAGACGTCCTTCCGCGGGACATCCCCGGCCTCACCGACCGGATGAAGAGCCGGTTCGAGGGCGGGCTCGTCGTCGACATCCAACCCCCGGACTTCGAGACGAAGGTCGCCATCCTCCGCCACAAGGCCGAGGTCGCCCAGGTCGAGCTCGACGACGACACCGCCTACTTCCTCGCCGGGAAGATCAAGACCCACGTCCGGGAGCTGGAAAGCTACTTCAACCGCGTCGTCCTGGTCTCTTCGATGCGGGGAGAGCCGATCACCCGGGAGCTCGCCCAGGAGGCGCTGCGTGGAATCCTCCCCGACGAGTCCCAGAAGACCGGTCCCGCCGAGATCCTCAAGGCCGTCGCTGGCCACTACGGCCTGAAGCCCGCCGAGCTGAGGGCCCGGACGAAACGGGAAGCGATCGTCTTTCCCCGCCAGGTCGCCATGTACGTCCTGAAGGAGTCGATCGGCCTTTCCCTGCCCGAGATCGGCCGGCTGTTCGGGGACAAGCACCACACGACGGCCCTGCACTCGATCCGGAAAATCATCGCCCGGAGGGAAGAGGACCCAGACTTCGATCGCGAGGTCGCGGCCCTCGTCGCGCAATTCCGGTGATCTGGGAGGTCTAACTCCTGTGCGATCCGTATCCCGGTCCTTCCCCTCCTCCGGGCCCTGCTGCGATCTGCACAGCCGGAGGCTCGGATCTCCACACCTTCGAGCAGCTGCCAACCCCCGGCCGAACGAGCCTTTCCGGGACCTTCCCACAGGTCAGGCCCCTCCCTACTACTACTCCTGTAACTCTTACAGTGCTAGAATTTAAGAGAATGTTGGAGGGGATGTGGAGCTGACACTTCCGGCGGCCACGCTGTCCCGAGAGATGAGCCTCATGCAGGGTGTGGTGGAGCGGAGAACGCCCCATCAGATTCTCTCGAATGTTCTCCTCGAGGCTCGGGACCAGACGCTTACCCTGACCGCGACCGACCTCGACACGACGTTCGTGTCGGAGATAGAGTCGCTCTCGCTCAAGACCGGTGGTGCCGTCACGGTTCCTGCGCGACGGCTCTTCGACGTCGTCCGAGACCTCCCGGCGACGGCCGAAGTGCGTTTGCGCGTCCTGGAGAACCACCACGTCCAGATCGACTGCAAGGAACCGAAGCTGAGGATTCGCCTCAACGGGCTCCCGGCGACCGACTTTCCGACGCGACCCGAAGCGGCCGGGGGGCCGACGCTCACCCTCAAGTTCGGTGCCCTCCGGCGCATGGTCGAGAAGGTCCGGTTCGCCGTCTCCACCGAGGAGATCCGCCTGCAGCTGCAGGGAGCCCTCCTCAAGCCCAAGGACGGCGGCCTCGAGATGGCCGCCACCGACGGCCACCGCCTCGCGCTGATCGAGGTCGAGGACGCCACGGCCGAAACCGGCTTCGAAGCGATCCTCGTCTCCAAGAAGGTCCTCGACGAGCTCTCCCGGCTCGACGCCGACGACGAGACTCCCGTCACGATCGTCCGCGGAACGAACCACATCGGCTTCACCGTCGGACGCAGGCGCATCTACTCGAAGCTGGACGACCGCCGGTTCCCCGACTACGAAAAGGTCATCAGCAAGGACAACACGAAAAGGGCGACGGTCGTCCGTGAGGAGCTTCTCGGCGCGGTGCGGCGGATCTCGCTCCTCTCCGGAGACCGCCTCAAGGCGGTCAGCCTCACGTTCAAGGAAGGGGCGCTCGTCGTCTCCTCCGAGAGCCAGGACGTCGGCGACGGGGACCAGGAGATCGCCGCCGACTACGAGGCCGATACGATCACTCTCCGCCTGAACTCGCGATACCTCGAGCAGTTTCTGGAGGCCTGCGAGACGGAGAAGGTCCACCTCTTCGTGAAGGACGAGGGCTCCCAGTGCCAGGGACGTCCGGCGGAGCCGGTCCCGGGACTGAAGAGCTACCTCTACGTCGTGATGCCGATGCGCGTCTGAGGGGGTGCGCGGCGACACGTGGAGATCGAAGCCCTCACGGTCGAGGCCTTTCGTAACCTCACCCCGTCCCGTCACGGCTTTCACCCGCGCATGAATCTCCTCGTGGGTGCCAACGGACAGGGAAAGACCAACGTGCTCGAGAGTCTGGCTCTCGTGTCCGGACGCCCGTCCTTCCGGACGGCGGACCTCTCCGACGTCGTCCGCGCCGGCGAAGAGACGGCCGCCGTCTCCGTGCGCCTTGCGGGTGCGTCGGACGGCGCTCTCGGCGCGCTTCTCTCGCGGGGGCGCCGCGAGCACGCCTGGAACGGGAAGAAGGTCTCGCGACTCGAAGCCAGCCGGAAGCTGCCGATCGTCTTCCTCACCGCCGCGGATCTCGGCCGTCTCGGGGGGCCTCCTTCCGAGCGGCGGCGCGCCCTCGACCGCGTCGCCGTCGCGCTGGAGCCCGGCCTCGCAGGGGCGTTTCGAGGGTACGAGAAGGCGCGCGCCGAAAGGGTCGCGCTCCTGGCTTCTCCGGGGAGACCCGACCGCGACGCCATCTCCTCGTTCGAGGAGATCCTCTCGGACACGGGCGCCACCATCGCGGCGGCCCGCCGCCGGCGCATCGGGCCTCTCGGAGAACGCCTTGCCGAGACCGCGCGACTCCTCGGCTCGCCGTGGAGCGACGTCTCCCTCCGGCTCGTCTCCGACCTTCCCGCAGAGGGGAGCCGCGAGGCGCTCGCGGACGCGCTCCGCCGCGGCCTGAGGCAGCGCGAGGAAACGGACAGGCGCGCGGGTCGGGCCCTCTTCGGACCTCACCGGGACGACGTGCGCGTCGTGTCGGGGCCGACGCCCCTCTCGACGCGGGCGTCCTCCGGGGAGACCAGAACGCTCGTCCTGGCCTGGGCCCTGGCGGAAAGAGCGCTCCTCGCCGAGGCCGCGGGGGCGCTCCCGGTCTTCGCCTTCGACGATTTCGACTCCGAGTGGGATCCGGCGGTCCTGACGCGCTTCGCCGAGGCGCTTCCGGACGACGGCCAGGTCTTCCTCACCTCGGCGCGCGCCTCCGTCGCGCGCGCCCTGCCCCTCCCGGCGGGCGCCGTCTGGGCGGTCGACGCGGGGGACCTCTCCC
>Ga0209573_1000281_pt1 | contig 119972 bp, 88 predicted proteins | sample TNRBio252014_DNA_FD_185870 | JGI IMG/M metagenome (GOLD analysis project Ga0209573, IMG submission 185870) | Wastewater treatment Type I Accumulibacter community from EBPR Bioreactor in Madison, WI, USA - TNR Reactor_6/25/2014_ DNA (SPAdes)... | ecosystem: Engineered > Bioreactor > EBPR >...
TCCGGGAATGCCCATTTTTCGTTGGTGAATATTGATGCCGCCAAATCTCATGAACTGGAACTGGATTTAAATGCGATGGGTATAAAAACCTTCTCCGGAGAAATATTAACATCAGCAAAACTTCAGGATCATAATACCTTTGAACAACTTGACAAAATACAACCTAAAGCATTTAAAGACTTCAAGTACAACAAAGGAAAACTGACGCTCACGATCCCCCCGTTTTCTGTGGTGGTATTGGAGGGGCGCCCTTGATAGAAAGGTATAAAACAGGGACTATGAAAAAATATGTAATCGGCTTAGACTACGGTACAGATTCAGTCAGAGCCGTATTGATAGACGCTGAGTCGGGCCATGAAGTAGCCTCGCATGTACACTGGTATCAACGCTGGAAAGCAGGCCAATTCTGCAATCCTGGCAAAAACCAGTTCCGGCAACACCCGCTGGATCACATCGAAGGTTTGGAAAATACGATACGGGCAGTCCTCCAAATGTCAGGCGTAGAGCCTGCGTCCGTAAAAGGTATTTGTGTGGACACCACCGGATCTTCGCCGGTACCGGTCACGGAAGACGGAACACCGCTGGCTCTGGCGCCGGGTTTTGAAGAAAACCCCAACGCCATGATGGTGCTTTGGAAAGACCATACTGCCATCGCCGAGGCCAACGAAATCAATGAGCTGGCGGTGAATTGGGGCGGCGTGGATTTTACCAAATACGAAGGCGGCATCTATTCTTCGGAATGGTTTTGGGCAAAAATCCTGCACGTCATCCGCGAAGACCGGGCTGTGCGGGAACAGGCGTTTTCCTGGGTAGAACACTGCGACCTGATGACCCACCTGCTCGTTGGGAACAAGGATTTGAAACAACTCAAAAGGAGTCGTTGCGCAGCCGGGCATAAAGCGATGTGGCACCAGGAGTGGGGCGGATTACCCGATCCCGCTTTTTTGGCCATGCTGGATCCGGATTTGGCCGCCCTGCGGGAACGGCTTTACGAAGAGACCTATACCGCCGACGAAGCCGCCGGCAACCTGAGTCAGGAATGGGCCAACCGCTTGGGACTGACCACCGATACGATTGTTGCGACCGGTACTTTCGATGCCCATGCCGGCGCAGTGGGCGCGGGGATTCGCGAAAATTGCTTGGTTCGGGTAATGGGCACTTCTACCTGCGATATTCTGGTGGCGCCCCCCGATGTGATTGGACAACAGGCGGTACGCGGAATTTGCGGGCAGGTGGATGGCTCCGTGATCCCGGGCATGGTCGGGTTGGAAGCCGGGCAATCGGCTTTTGGCGATGTATTGGCGTGGTTTCAGGAAGTTCTCCTTTGGCCGGTGCAGCACCTCGTACTCAATTCAGACCTGTTGTCGGCTGAGCAGAAAGATAAATTAGCGCGCCATGTTGAAGAAAACCTCATCAGCACCCTCACCCGGCAGGCGGAGTCCATTCCGCTGTCGGAGAGCATTCCCAATGCCCTGGATTGGATCAACGGACGCCGCACGCCTGATGCGAATCAGGAACTGAAGAGCGCCATTTCCAACCTTTCGCTCGGTACCAAAGCGCCGCACATTTTCAAGGCACTGGTACATGCCATCTGTTTTGGTTCTAAAAAAATAGTGGATCGGTTTGAAGAAGAGGGGGTGGTCATCAAAGACGTGATCGGCATTGGCGGCGTGGCGCGAAAATCGCCTTTCATCATGCAAACCTTAGCCAATGTGCTCAACCGGCCAATTATTATCGCGGCATCAGACTATGCACCTGCCTTAGGCGCCGCCATTTATGCGGCTGTTGCAGCGGGCATTTACCCCGATGTAGGCGCCGCAAGCCAAAAATTAGCGAGCGCTTATGAAGCGGAGTATCATCCTCAAGCGGACAAAGTAGCCGATATGGCTATCCTGATGAGCAGATATGACGAACTTAGCGCTTTTATCGAAACCATCACTGAACGAAAAATGGAAACTGCATCGCTATGAACCCTTACCAGAACCTTCAGGAAATGTGCTATGAGGCCAATATGCAGTTACAGGCATTGGGATTGGTCATTTACACTTTCGGCAATGTGAGTGCGGTGGATCGAAATGCAGGCGTATTTGCCATCAAACCCAGCGGAGTCCCTTACGAGGTGCTTAAGCCGGAAGACATGGTAATCCTGGATTTTGACAACAACATCATTCAGGGCAGCAAGCGGCCTTCTTCGGATACCAAAACCCATGCTTTGTTGTACAAAACCTGGGACGAAATTGGCGGCATTGCCCACACCCATGCGACTTATTCGGTGGCCTGGGCACAGGCACAGCGGGACATTCCAATCCTGGGCACCACCCATGCCGATCACCTCACGACCGATATTCCCTGCGCCCGCCCCATGGAAGACCATTTGATTGAAGGCAATTATGAGCACAATACCGGTATTCAGATTTTGGACTGTTTTCAGGAACGGGGACTTTCCTGCAAAGAGGTGGAAATGGTGTTGATTGGGAATCACGGCCCATTTACCTGGGGCAAAGATGCTGCCAAAGCGGTTTACAACAGCAAAGTCCTGGAAGTGGTCGCACAAATGGCGTTCCTGACTTTCCAGATCAACCCCGATGCTCCCCGGCTGAAGGATGCCCTGATCCGAAAACATTATGAGCGAAAACATGGCAAAAATGCCTATTATGGCCAATAATTGGAGAGTCCCAGAACTCTGGGCGAGTGACACCCTCACTAACGGCGCCAGGAACAATAAATCATTATTCAATTTTCATAATTCATGACAGCAATCAGCAAAAAACATATTTGGTTCGTAACCGGCAGCCAGCATTTGTACGGAACAGAGACCTTGAAACAGGTAGACAGCCACACAGAAACGATGGTGAATGAACTGAACGCCAACAAGCGTACCATTGTACCCATCATCCGACAGAAATTGGTGACCACCCCTGATGAAATCGCGCAGGTATGTATTGCTGCCAACGCAGATGAAAACTGCATCGGCATCATCGCGTGGATGCACACCTTTTCCCCCGCTAAAATGTGGATCCGGGGCTTGTCCATCCTGCGGAAACCCTTGTGCCATTTGCACACCCAGTTCAACGCCACCATCCCCTGGGGAGAGATTGATATGGATTTTATGAACCTCAACCAGTCGGCGCATGGCGACCGGGAGTTTGGGTTTATGATGTCCAGGATGCGGAAAAAACGCAAAGTCATTGTGGGACACTGGCAGAACCCGGCGGTAGTCCGGCAATTGGATGCCTGGACGAGGGTGGCCTTGGGTTGGGCCGAACTTCAGCAACTGAAAGTGGCCAGGATAGGCGATAACATGCGCGAAGTGGCCGTCACGGAAGGCGATAAAGTGCAGGCACAAATCCAGTTCGGTTTTGCAGTCAATGGCTTTGGAACATCTGCTGTCATCAAACACATTGATGCCGCCACAGACCGGGACCTGAATGCGCTTCTGGAGGTTTATGAAGCCCAGTATCAACTCACGGATACCTTGCTGAAAAATGGCAGCCAACGCCAGTCGCTGGTCGAAGCAGCAAGGATTGAACTGGGACTCCGGTCTTTTTTGAGCGAAGGCGGCTTTGGCGCGTTTACCAATACGTTTGAAAATTTGGGGTTGTTCCGGCAATTGCCCGGCATCGCCACCCAGCGCCTCATGGCCGATGGTTATGGTTTTGGCGCCGAGGGCGACTGGAAAACAGCGGCCATGCTGCGCGCCATGAAAGTAATGGCGACCGGATTGGACGGCGGTACCTCTTTCATGGAGGACTATACTTACCATTTTTCACCAAAAGGCTCGTTGGTATTGGGCGCCCACATGCTGGAAATTTGTCCCAGCATTGCCAACAAAAAACCTTCCTGCGAGGTGCATCCGCTTGGGATCGGCGGGAAGGAAGACCCGGTTCGATTAGTTTTTGACGGCAAGCCCGGTGCGGCCATCAATGTATCGTTGGTTGACATGGGCACGCGATTCCGATTGATTGTCAATGAAGTAGAAAGTGTTTTGCCGCAAGAAGAGCTCCCTAAACTTCCTGTGGCCCGGGTATTGTGGGATGCCAAACCCAATCTGGAAATCGCCGCTACCGCCTGGATATTGGCCGGAGGGGCGCACCACACGGTTTACACCCAGGCTTTGGACACTTCTTTCATGGAAGATTTTGCAGATATTGCAGGCGTTGAGCTATTGGTTATTGATGAAGCTACCCGAATCCGGGATTTTAAAGACCGGCTTAACGCCAATGAAGCTTATTACCATCTTTTTCAACACGGGATGTAACGCATATTTTAATCATCAAAAGTTAATCCGAGTTTATGAAAAACCTACTAAACAAGTCAATACACGGCTTGCTCTTCACGGCAATAATCCTCTTTTTTATGCAATGTAAAAACGGACAATCTGCTGAACAGGCTGCATCAAACACGGCTGCTCCTGCCTTAGAAATCAGGAAATCAGTTTATGGCACAACCCCCGAAGGTGAGGCGGTGGATCAATACACTTTAGTCAATGGAAAAGGCATGGAAGTCGCTGTCATTACTTTTGGCGGCATCATCACCTCCTGGACAGCCCCGGATAAGAGCGGCAAATACAGCAATGTGGTGCTGGGTTTCGACAACTTAGCCGGATATGTGGGCGAAAACCCCTTCTTCGGCGCCATCATTGGCCGCTATGGAAACCGCATTGCCAAAGGCAAGTTTACCCTTTCGGGCAATGCCTACCAATTAGAGACCAACGACGGTTCCAACCACTTGCACGGAGGGTTGAAAGGTTTTCATAAGGTGGTATGGGCTGCGGATACGAAGCAGGATGCTTCCTCCGTTTCGCTGGTACTGACCTACCTGAGCAAGGATGGCGCAGGCGGTTATCCCGGCAATTTGTCTTGCACGGTTACCTACAAACTGACAACGGATGATGCCTTAGAAGTGACCTATGAAGCTACGACCGATAAGGAAACGATCGTAAACCTGACCCAGCACAGCTATTTCAACTTGTCCGGCAATTTCAACAACACCATCCTCGATCACGAACTGATGCTGGCGGCTGATCGTTATCTGCCCGTAGATGCTACCCTGATTCCCACCGGCGAGTTAGCTGCCGTAGCGGGAACGCCCTTTGATTTCACAACCTCCAAAGCGATAGGCCGCGACATCAATGTTGCGGACGACCAGTTGACAAAAGGCAAAGGTTACGACCATTGCTGGGCGCTCAACGCTCCCGGAACCCTGCGCAAAGTTGCCGGCGTAATCCACCCCGCCAGCGGCAGGCAGTTGGAAATCCTGACGGACGAACCCGGCATCCAATTCTATTGTGGCAACTTCTTAGATGGAACCCTGCCCATCCCCGGCGGCGGAACCTACGGGCACCGGACTGGATTTTGTCTGGAAACCCAGCACTACCCGGATTCGCCCAACCAGGCCAATTTTCCTTCAACAACCCTGAAGCCCGGTGAAAAATACAACTCCACAACGGTGTTTAAATTTTCAGTTGCAAAATAAAGCGAGGAGTTTTGAGATACCCTCTCCTCATTTACGACTTTTAACCAACTCACGCACTAAAAGAAGCTACTATGGCTGTATTAGCTACGATTGATTGGGTGTTTATCGCCCTGTATTTTGTCATCATCCTGGGCGTTGCCTGGTGGGTTATCCGGAAGAACAAAGCGACTTCCGATGACTATTTCCTGGCGGGACGCAACCTGGGATGGTTTGTGGTGGGCGCTTCCATTTTCGCCTCCAACATCGGCTCGGAACACATTGTAGGATTGGCCGGATCGGGCGCTACCGACGGGGTAGCCATGGCCCATTACGAACTGCACGCCTGGTGTCTGCTGATACTGGGCTGGATTTTGGCGCCCTTCTATATGCGTTCCAAAATCTACACCATGCCCGAGTTTTTGGAAAAGCGGTTTTCGGCGTCCTCCCGTTGGGTGCTGTCCATCATTTCTTTGTTTGCGTATGTGCTCACGAAGATCGCGGTGGGCATCTTTGCCGGGGGCATCGTATTTGGGGTGCTGCTGCCGGAAGTGAATTTCATGGGGATGAACAGTTTTTGGGTAGGATCCATTTTGATGATCGTACTAACCGGCATTTATACGGTGCTGGGCGGCATGAAGGCAGTGGCCATTACCGAAGCCATACAGACCGTTATTCTCATTTTGGGCTCCATTTTAGTAACCATCTATGGTCTGGATGCGCTGGGAGGCTGGGGCGAACTCAGGCGCATTGCCGGTTCTGAAATGTTCAATTTGTGGAAACCATTAGTTCCGGAGGGCATGACGGGTACCTGGAGCCCTGTGAGAACAGAAACCACGATGGCCTGGTATTTCAACAGCAACTACCCCTGGCTGGGCATGTTGTTTTGTGCGCCCATCATCGGCCTTTGGTATTGGTGTACGGATCAGTACATTGTGCAACGCATCCTGGGAGCAAGAAACCTGACCGAAGCGCGCAGGGGAACGATAGCGGCTGCTTTTTTTAAGCTGCTGCCTGTGTTTATTTTCATCATCCCGGGCATCATCACTTTTGCCCTGGCTGCGAGCGGCAAAATGCCGGAATTAGCGACTACCTTGTTAGACGCTGATGGCAAAATTATCAACGCCAATGCGCAGCAGGTTTTTCCGCTGTTGGTTGCCAAGGTGTTGCCTGCGGGCATTCGCGGCATCGTAGTTGCCGGATTATTGGCAGCGCTAATGAGCTCTCTGGCGGGGGTATTCAATGCTTCTTCCACGCTGTTCACCATGGACCTGTATTCCAAATTCCGGCCCGGAGCATCTGAAAAGCAACTGGTACGTGTGGGTCGTATAGCTACCATTGTGATGGTCATTATCGGCTTGCTTTGGATTCCGGTAATCCAGGGCAGCCGGGGGTTGTACGATTACCTGCAAAGCGTTCAGGGCTACCTGGCGCCGCCGATTTTTGTGGTTTTTTTCTTTGGCATTTTCAACAAACGCCTCAATGCCAAAGGTGCGCTGGCGGCCCTGCTGGTGGGTTTTGGCATGGGCCTCTTCCGATTGATGATTGATACCCCGGTGATGCTTACACCCGGTTTTGCCTATCCGGAGAACTCCGTGTTCTGGATCATCAACAACATCTTTTTCCAATATTACAGCCTGATCATCTTTTTTGTATCAACAGTGGTGATGTTTGCGGTAAGCTACACATCTGAAGCGCCTGATTATCAAAAAATTAAAGGATTGGCGATGGGCACCGTTTCCGCCGAACAAAAAGCAGAAACCAAAGCGACTTACAGAACGGTGGATTACCTGACGTCAGCCTTTGTTTTGGTGCTGATTATTGCTGCTTACCTGTATTTTAGCGGGTAAGGAGTGCGGAGGAAGTGAGGGCCTAAATAGTGTCCGTCCATTTAGTCGGTGTCTGTTCTTTAGAGTTCGAGAGCAAGGCACGCGAAGCCCCCAAAAACGGGAGTCCCGACCGCCGGACGGGATGACCGATTTTGGGAGCGAGTGTGCGGTTGTTGGGCGGAGTCGAAACAAACGCAGCTATCGGACTATAAAGACAGACACTAATTAAGCTCTTGCCTCTTTCCAAAGCCACCACGCCAGCAAAGCCCGCACTAAAGGTTGAAAAGTTGTATTGTACCAGGAAATAAAAGTACCGAGGCCGTCTTGTTGCCAAAACTCGTTGGCTAAGGCTAAAAAACTGCCCATAGACCATAAGATAAGTAGCCAGGACAACCATTTTCCAAAGCCCTTTTCGGGAAAAAAACTCAGGCCGTAACAGAGATTGCCTAAGCCAAAGGTTAGCACAAAGAGGCCAAAAATGGAATTGCCGGTTAGTGCAAACTGGTCAATGCTCATGCGCAGATTTTCCTTTAGCGCCAGACTTTCCGCAGCGATATATTGGATTCTAAGGCCATTCAGGTAGAATAAAACCAGCATTTGTTGCAATTCCATCGGTCGAGAGTGTCTTTTTGTCGCCTGTTTTTTGCCATTGGTGCAAAAAGCACTTGACAAATCAATTCAATGTGATTATATTTGCTATCAAAATAGTATCACAACGAAATCAAGCTAAAAATGGACAAGACCTTAAAACTAACATCCGGCTGGCTCATGCTGCTGGTGTCTTTTCTACTGCTGGGCGGCGGTATTGTATTGCTGGTTATGGAATACTTCATTACCGGAAGTATCATCCTGGCCATTGATTTGTTTTTTATCACGCCCGGCTTTGTGGCCATTGAGCCCAACAGCAGCCGCGTAATGACGCTTTTCGGCGCTTACGTAGGCACCTGCAAGGACAGTGGATTTTTCTACACGAATCCATTTTACACGAAAAAGAAAATCTCGTTGCGCGCCGTCAACCTTGATGTACCCACGATCAAGGTGAACGACAAACAGGGCAACCCGGTTTTAATTGGTACTGTGGTGATGTACCGCGTGCGGGATGCTTTCAAAGCAGCCTTTGAGGTTGAAAACTACCCGGAATTCATCAAGATTCAAAGCGAAGCGGCCATCCGAAAATTAGCAGGCTCGTACAGCTACGACAACCTGGAAGACGAAGAAGCAACAGAGACCCTGCGCACCAGTTCAGACGAAGTCAACCACCGGTTAGCCGATGAAATCAGCGAACGCCTGACGATCGCAGGCATTGAGGTCATCGAAGCGCGGATCAATAATTTAGCGTATGCCACTGAAATTGCCGGAGCAATGTTGCAACGCCAGCAGGCAACGGCCATTGTAGCTGCCCGGAGCAAAATTGTGGAAGGCGCCGTAGGCATGGTGCAAATGGCGCTGGACCAACTATCAGAAAAAGGAATCATCGAATTCGATCCGGATAAAAAAGCGGCCATGGTGAGCAACCTGCTCGTCGTGTTGTGCGGCGATCGGAATGCTTCGCCGGTCATCAATGCCGGAACTTTGCATCAATAGATTAATAAGCAAGGGGCAAAAGGCAAGGAGCAAGGGGCAAGGAGCATTTCGATGGTGATCAGGGTATCCTTGTAGATTGACAATAAATTCAATCGTTAAACGAAATAAAATTGCCCCTTGCCCTTTGCCTTGCGCCTCTTTACCCAGAATGTTCAAACATAAAAACCATGGCAGCAAAAAAGACATTTGTACTGCGCATAGACGAACACACTTTCGCTGCATTGGAAAAATGGGCGGCTGATGAATTTAGAAGCGTCAACGGTCAGTTGGAGTGGATCATCAGTCAGGCTTTAAAAGAAAACGGGCGTTTTCCCAAAGAACGTACCCCTTCCGACCTGCCTCCTTCCGAGGGGTCTTGACACTTGTCGCATTCGCCGGAGCGGCAGTTCTTTGACAGCAAAATATGGGTAATGTCGTGTTTACCACACCATTGTCAGTTAAAAAACAAATTTCTTATCCATTTTTTTGAAACATTGCTGTCCATTCCTGCGTATATCCCTATATTGCGTGCTAATTTCAACTGTTGTAATTTCATAAGAGAGACCTTCCTTACGCTGCAAGTTTAGTAGCTGCTATCTGCATTCACAAAAATGATATAAAGATAAAAGATAATTCTTTTATCTTACCGCTTGAACACTGTAAACACATCCATGAACATGAAACGGCCAAACAACGCAGTCCGAAGGGCTATTGTTATGACATTAAACCGGCATCACTTGAAAAAGAAACTTTATCCCTTGGCGGTAGGGCTGCTGCTCTTCGCCGGAGTGCTCCGTGCTCAGGATGCACATTACTCCCAATATTATCATGCTCCCGCATTGATAAATCCTGCCCTTACCGGCATCTACCGCGGCGATGTCCGCTTTATGGCGAATTACCGAAGCCAGTGGCACGCGGTTCCGGTGAATTACAATACATTCACTGGTTTTGCCGACATGAAATTCATCAAGCGCACCGACCGGAAAGGTTTTTTTTCGGGAGGTTTGGCCTTCAACTACGACCACGCGGGCGATTCCAAGCTGGCATTAGCCAATTTGAATGCGAGCCTGTCGTATACCAAAACGTTCAGCCCTACTGCCTTTGGCACGGTGGGTTTTTATTTGGGCGGCAACCAGCGCGCTTTCAAACTGGGGGATTTGCGCTTCGACAATCAATTCGACACCGGGTTGGGCACTTACAACCCCGGTCTTGGCAATGGGGAAGACTTTGATGAAACCAGTATTTTTTTCCTCGACTTTGGCGCGGGCATCAACATCCGACTCCAAAGCGAACAAACCGAAACGCTGATTGACCTGTTGGACAAGCGCAATAAATTGGATTTCGGCGTTGGCATTTTCCACCTCAACCGACCCGACCAGAGTTTTTACAACAATGACAAGACCGCCTTGCCCGTCCGGATCAGTCCCTATGCGTTCGGCACGCTGATGTTGGGCAGAAATGTTGACTTAGTCGCTAATTTCAGCGCACAGTTTCAGCAAGAATATCGGGAGATGGTTGCCATGGCCGGCATCAAATTTCATTTTAATGACCGGCAATTAGGCAAGCAAATTGCCCTGCAGGTAGGTGCGGGCTATCGCTTCCACGATTTTGGAGATGCCTTCTACCCCGGCATCGAATTGTCGTGGAACGCCTGGAACGTGGGCTTTACCTATGACATCAATGTTTCGGACTTCAGCATTGCAACGCGCAGACGCGGCGGTCCGGAGTTTTCCGTACGCTATATCATTAACAAAATAAGACCACTGCCTTCACACCTGATTTGTCCACTGATCTAATGTGTGTGAATTGACGGAATGCAGATTATCTTTTCATGCGCTTTGCTTGAAATATCATAAATGCCAAACAACAGTTTCCAAGCTCCAGCGCAATAACAGCAAGAACACTATGAGAAAATATTTCCTATTACTCTTAACCGGCGCTTTTTTCCTGACCGCTCAAACAGGACAAGCGCAATCCGTAGACGAGTGGGTGCGTGCTGCCGATAAAGTATTCACGCAGAAAGACTACTATACGGCTTACCGCTATTATGGTATTGCTTTGCAATATAAAACAGACCGCCCGGATATTCTTTATCAGTATGCAGAGTCGGCGCGGGCATTTGGTATTTACGTCAAAGCGGAAAGCGCCTACCAGACGCTGATTGATTTGCCGGGGCAGCAGGCCGCTTATCCGCTGGCCAAATACCACCTGGCACGGGTGAAACAAACCCTTGGGAAATATGACGAAGCCACGGGGCTTTTTCAACAGTTTTTGAGCGAAAATCCCAATGCGGACGCCGAGTTGCAAGCCGTTGCCCGCAAAGGGTTAGAAGACTGCGAATGGGCAAAAGCACAGACCCGGAAAGATAAGGAAGTAGGGATTCTGAGCGCCAATGTGAACACGGCTTACTCCGAGTATGGCGTTGCTTTCAAAGGCGATACGATGTATTACTCCTCCCTGAAATTTGTATACGACAAGGATACGACCAACCCGCGGCGCACGTATTCCAAAATACTCCAGTCCGTTGCAGGCGCTCTGGGAACGCCGTTGCCCGACAACATCAATGTCACGGGTAAACACGTGGGGCATACGGCCTTCAGTGAAGGGTACAAAAAAGTATACTATACAATTTGCGATTATGTCAACGCGGCGGATGTGCGCTGCGACATTTACGCCAGCCCGTTGAATGCTGACGGAAGTTGGGGAGCTGCTGAAAAGCTGTCCGTGAACGCTACCGGCGCCAATACGACCCAGCCCTCCATCGCACGCGATGCGCAAACCGGCCGATACCGGCTTTATTTTGCTTCAGACAGAGCCGGCGGCAAAGGGAATCTCGATATCTGGTACAGTGCATTCAACGAAGATGGCAGCCTCTCAAGCCCTGAGAACTTAGCGGCCATTAATACCGAAGGCAATGACGTGACTCCTTTTTTTCAGGAAGCTTCGCAAACGCTGTATTACAGCACCGATGGCAAGCATACCCTGGGGGGCTACGATATTTACAAAGTACGCAAAGACGGCGCCGCATGGGGAACGCCCGAAAACTTAGGCGCTCCGCTGAACAGCAGTTACAACGATTTGTATTATTCGGTTTTTGAAGGTGGCGCAAAAGCTTATTTGTCTTCTAACCGCCCCGACACGGCTGCCTTCTACTGGGATAAAACAAAAGAAACCTGCTGCAACGACCTCTACGCCATCACCTATGATATGAGCGTGCGGTTGCTGGCAACCACTTACAACAACTTGGATCAATCGCCCTTAGCAGTCGCAACGGTGGAATTGTTTGAAGTGACTCCGGATGGTCGGGAAATCCTGGCAGGAACCCAGATCAATCCGGATAGCAACAATTTTGAATTTCCGCTGGAACGTGGCAAAAACTACATCCTGAAAGCAAAACGCGAGGGGTTTGGACCGACTTCGACGCCCGTAGACGCCCGTAATTTGCCGGAAGGCAACCAAATCATTGAGCGCAAGCTGTATCTGGAACCGCCAATCCAGCTCGACGTGCTGACTTTTGAAAACATTGACTCTACCGCATTGTCCGGTGTCAGGGTGGAACTTTTTGAAATGGCTGCGGGTGGGGAAATCTTAGTGAAAACCTTAGTCAACCCCAATGGCAACGACTTCACTTTTGTGCTGGAGCGCGGGAAAAGATATACCATTCGCGGGAAAAGAGACGGCTATGCCGGCGCTGCTGATATCGTTGATGTGAGCACCCCGGAAATGAAGATGGCGACAAAATTAGAGCGAAAACTATACCTCGGGCAATTGCTCGAAGCGCTCACCATTGACGCCAGAACGCGGGCAGCACTGGCCGGCGCCACGGTGGAGCTTTATGACATAGGAGGCGCGACGCCCGTACTGAAAGGCAAAAAGACCAATATGACAGCCAACGATTTCCTGTTTCCGCTGGCTTTGAACAGACCTTACCTCATTAAAGCGTCCAGACCGGGGTATAATTCGGTGGAAGAAGAACTGAGTTTTGACGCTGAAACCGTAAACAGTTCAGGTGGTAGAATCACCATTGAAATCCCGCTCGACCGGTTTGGTTTCGATGACTTTTTGCCAATTGCCCTTTATTTCGACAACGACCAGCCCAATCCAAGAACCTACGGCAGAACGACGACCCTGACCTATCAGGAGACCAATACCGCTTATTTCAAACGCAAAGCAGAATACATCAAGGAATTTACGGCAGGTTTATCGGCTGAAGAAAAATTCCTTACCGAACGGCGATTTATTGACTTCTTCGACCGGGAAGTAGACGGCTCACGCCAGGAATTGGAAGCATTTACAGAGAAACTACTGGAATTCCTGAAAAACGGTGGCAGCATCAAAATCGGCCTGAAAGGCTACTCAAGTCCCCGCGGCGCTTCTACCTATAATGCTTTACTCAGTGCACGACGCATTGATGCCGTCAAGAACCACTTCAAGCGGTACAAGAATGGCGCCTTATTGCCATACATGCAGGCTGGCAATCGGAAATTGATAATTGAAGAAACAGCGTTGGGGGAATCCACGGCTAAACAATCGGTCAGTGCCCGCTTAGACGACCGCCGCAACTCGATCTTCAGCGTCGTAGCTTGCGTGGAACGGCGGGTGGAAATTGTGGAGGTAAAATCTTCTGACCAACGCTGATTTGAAGCATGGAGAATTATATGAACAGACGGCAATCAAATAGAAGGCAGCACATGAACTACTCAACAATACAAAATATTTGCGACGTGAAAAGGTACAAACTCCGGTTTCGGCCATTCCTGTCGTCGCTTTTCTTCGTGGCGATGTGTTATTTACCCAACAGCTTGTGGGCGACACATATTGTAGGCGGCGACATCAGCTACCGCTGTCTGGGGAATAACAATTGGGAAATTACACTCAATGTCTACCGCGATTGCTTCTATGGCGCCAACGATGCGCCTTTTGACGATCCGGCATGGGTAGGCGTCTATAACCAGTTTGGCTTGCTGGTGCGTACCCTGAAGATCCCTTTCATCGGCGACGACACCCTGACGGCAGTATTGAGCGATCCATGCCTTGTGGTGCCGCCGGATGTCTGTGTACATACCACCACGTACCGCGATACCACTAACCTTGCGGTTGTAACCGGAGGCTATACCTTTGCTTACCAGCGTTGTTGCAGGAATCAAACGATTCTCAACATTATTAATCCGCTCGAGACCGGAGCAACTTACTGGATACATTTGTCACAGGTTGCTATGCAGCAATGCAACAACAGTCCGGTCTTCAACGACTGGCCGCCCATAGCGATCTGCGTCAATAAACCTTTTACTTTTGATCACTCGGCTATTGACGCGGACGGGGATTCTATCGTTTATAAACTCTGTGCGCCCTTTGCCGGAGGAACGCTGGCCGAACCCCAGCCCCGGCCTGCTGACCCGCCGCCTTACGATACCGTGGTTTGGGTAGCGCCGCTTTATTCCAATGAAAATGTGCTCGGTTTGGGAACGCCTTTGCAAATCAACCCGCAAACAGGCCTCATGACGGCCTTTCCGGGGTTGCAGGGGCAGTTTGTTGTAGGGGTTTGTATTGAAGAATACGATGCCGAAACCGGGGTATTGCTTTCTACAACGCGACGCGATTTTCAGTACAACGTTGGCGTCTGTGGGGAAAAAGAGGCGGTTTTTTTCGCCCCGGAGGCTCAATGCGACAACCTTACGGTAACGTTTGACAATCAAAGCACGAATACCAACAGCTTTCTTTGGACTTTTTCTTCTGCGGATACGACTTTTAATACCACGGTTGCCAGTCCGGTGATTACGTTCCCGGATACGGGTGCTTACACCATCCGGCTCATTGCCGAACCGGGTACGGTATGCGCCGACACCATGATTGCACCGCTGCTTTTGCAATACAATTCCCTGACTGCAGATTTTCGTGCAGATGTTTTCGATTGCGACAACGAAGCTTTGTTGCAGGTAACGGATTTGTCGGTAGATCCTGTTTCGCCGCCCGCTCAATGGCTGTGGACGGTCACATACGGCCCAACCACGCTGACCTCTAACGTGCAGAACCCTGTATTCAACGTGCCTTTAAATATTATAGGAACGGTCACCCTGCAAGTCACCTCGCAAAATGGGTGCGTGCAAACGGTAACCAAACCATTTCAAACAGGAATAGATAACCCGGGCATCCTGATCCGCGATACTTTGCAAGCCTGTGAAGGGGATGTCATCGGTCTGAATCCGGATACCGATCCTGGCATTGCATTTAATTACCTGTGGTCGCCTGGGGCAGGCATTGATTCCACTGCGGTGAATCCGACGATCACAGTTGGCGCCACCCCGATTGTTTATTCGGTTACGATTTCACCGGATAATAATATTTGCCAGATCATAAAAACGGTAACCGTTTTGCCCCAGCCGCTGCCTGTGCTGGCATTTACGCCCGATCCGGAGTGCGATGGCCTGACGATTAATTTTGTCAACAACAGCCAGAACGCACCCAATATTCGATGGGATTTTGGGGATCCGACTACGGATGCAGATACGTCTCTTGCGCTGAATCCAACCTACGCTTATCCGGATACCGGCACCTATTTAGTAACGCTGACCACTACCGGCGGCTTTTGTGTGGATACGCTGACGCAATCCGTAACGATTTCCGAATTCCTGCTGGATGCCGATTTCAGCGTAAGCTACCAGGATTGCTCCACCGATAATGTCGTGGTGCAATTCACGGATATTTCCTTTAACAACCAAAACAATACTACCGGCTGGTTGTGGCAATTCAGCAACGGGACGACTTCCGTGGAGCAAAATCCACAGTTGACCTTTACCACCAGCACTACGCTGGACGTAACGCTCACCATCACCGCTGCAGACGGATGCACCAGCACCGAAATGCGGACGGTGGCCATTAACCTTGTGGAAGGAATAGACGCACAATTGATTGATACCCTGCAAGTTTGCTTCGGCGAATCGGAGCAGTTAACCGGTGGTAATCCGTCTTATATTTACAACTGGTCGCCAGCTACGGGTATAGACGATCCTACTTCCGCCAACCCGGTCTTTTCTCCAACAGAAACAACAATTTATACCGCAATCATCAGTGCAATCGGAGCAGATACCTGCACGCTGACGCACCAATTGACGGTTTTTGTAACGCCCAACATCAACCTTCAGGTCAGTGGCGACGGCCTTACCTGCGAACCCGGCACAACGCTGACTGCGATGACGAATGTCCCCGCGACGATCACCTGGTTAGACGCTGCGGGCAATGTCATTGCTTCCGACGTAGCTACTTTGGATGTGCTGGTTTCCGGAACGACAACCTATACGGTGCGAGCCGAGGATGCATTCGCCTGCGTGCAGTCAGAAACCATCACGGTCAGCGGCGGCCCGGTTAATGTGGCGATTCCGGATACGGTCGCTGTATGCACCGGTGAGTTACTCGAACTAACCGTGACGAACCTTGACCCGAACGATGTGCTGACCTACGCCTGGTCGCCTGCCAGCGCCTTTGAAGGTGGTTTGGACAGCGCCACGCCCAACCTCGCAGAAATTGTCGGCCAGCGGGTTGTCTACGTGACGATTACCAATCAGTTTGGCTGTAGCTATACCGATTCGGTGGCCGTGGCTGTGGTAGACAGCAATCTTGACCTTGATTTCACCGCAGAGGTGCAATGCGATGGCGCCACGGTGAATTTTACAAATACCAGTACCAACGCTTTCGGATACGTCTGGGATTTCGGCGACGGTTCGCCATTGAATCACGAGGAAAACCCAACGCATACGTATGCGCAAGCCGGTAATTATACCGTAACCTTAACCATCGTCTACGATGTTTCCTGCCGACAGGAAGCCAACGCAACCCTGACCATTGAAGAGCCACAGATTTTAGCGGATTTTACGTTCGATATCACGGCTTGTCAGGAGAACAATCGCCAGATTGCGTTCTTCGACGCTTCCATGAACACCTTTAACAATACCAATGGCTGGTTGTGGACTTTCAGCCACGGAACGCCGAATACCTCAAACTTGCAAAATCCGGTGATTACGATCACCCAAAGCGGGCCATTGGTTGTCACCCTGACCATCTTCTCGGCCAACGATTGCTCGGCAACGACGACCGACACCCTGGATGTGCAGTTTGTAGAAATAAACTTATCGGACACCTTAGTTTTGTGCCGCGGCGATTCGGTTGCCCTGAACCCGAACGGCAATACCGCTTATCAATATACCTGGTCGCCGGCCACAGGACTTAGCGACCCGAATGCCGATAATCCGATCGCTTTCCCGACAGAAACGACGGTGTACACGGTTACTGTACAGGCTTTTGGTTCCGATACCTGTATACTGACTACGCAAATTACGGTATTTGTCCCGGATGCCATCAACCTCGATCTGGGGGTTGATCCGGTGATTACAACTTGCGGAGAAGACGTTACTTTAACGGCCAATACGGACGTGTCCGTAACCATTGAATGGACGAGCGCGGTTTCCGGACCATTGGGAAGCGGAGGAACCATTACGGTGAATCCATTCCGAATGGATACGATTACGGCCATTGCTACAGATATTTACGGTTGTTCTGATACGGCCTCTGTGATCATCAATGATCAGGGCGTAGATGTGGATGCCAGTGTGACAGTAGACAGTCTGATTGGAATATGCGAACTGGTTCCTTTTGTGGTCACCATTACCAACTTAGATGATCTGGATGTTTTAGTTTTTGATTGGTCATCGGAACCGCCCGGCATTTTTACCGCCAATGGCAACCAGGCTACGGTGACGCTCGAATCGGGAACAGCTACGCTGACCGTAATTGTTACCAATCAGTTTGATTGCAGCGATACCTTGACGTTCAAGTTTGAAGTGGTGCCGTTTGAAGTGAGCGTGCAGGATACGGTGGTCGTTTGTTTTGGCGAACCGGAAGGGTTGAACCCGGATGGCAATACCAATTACACCTATCAGTGGTCGCCCGCCGCCAATCTCAGCGATCCGACCACTGCAAATCCGATTTATACGGGGAATGCTGATGCAACTTATACCGTGCTCATCAATGATCCGGAAACGGGTTGTGAAATTATACGGACGGTTTTTGTTGACGTCACTGATCCAATTGGATTGAGTGTTTCGCCCGGGGATACCACGGTTTGTGCGCTCGATCCGCTGACCCTGACGGCTTCCAGCACATTGGGTGGCGTAATGTTCAGTTGGCAGCGCCCCCTCGGCAGCGAAATTGGTACTGGCAACGCCATTGTGGTGACGCCATTGGAAGGGAACAACACGTATGTTGTATTGGCGACTGATATCAATGGTTGTGTGGATACGGCCCGGGTGAATGTTTTGGCTACTGATTTCCAGCCCGGCCTCGATTCTCCGGTTCAAATTTGTGGCAATACGCCAACGCCGATCAACCCGAACGGCAACCCGGATTATACCTATACCTGGTCTCCAACAACAGGTCTTGACCTCACCAATCCCTGGAACCCGGTTGCCACGCTGACGCAAAACCAGACCTATTCTGTGACAGCGACAGACCCGGCCACGGGTTGCACGATTGAAACGGAAATTGAAATACAGGTTTACCCGCTCATCAACCTGACTACCAATCCGGCAGGCGACACGACGGTTTGCTCGCTTGATCCCTTAACTTTGACGGCTTCAAGCACCGTAAATAACGTAACCTTTACCTGGTACAGCCCGGATTTAACGATGGAGATTGGCATGGGCAGCACCATTACGGTTACGCCGCAATTGGGAACCAATACCTATTTCGTTATCGCAACCGATACCAATGGTTGTTCGGATACGACGGCACAAATCAACGTGCTGGCCGTGGACTTCCAGCCTGGCCTGGATTCACCGGTTCAGGTTTGCGGCAATACGCCGACGCCGATCAATCCGAACGGCAATCCAGCTTATACTTACACCTGGTCGCCAACTACGGGGCTTGATTTATCCAACCCCTGGAACCCCATCGCTACCGTAACCGAAAGCACGACGTATAACGTGACCGTCACGGATCCGGTTAGCGGTTGTGCTGTGGAAGGGGCTGTGGACGTTCAGGTTTTCCCGTTGATCAACGTGCAGGCGACCGGCGATACGACCTTGTGTACCGCATCGTCGCTCACCCTTACGGCAACCAGTGACCAGCCGGGTACAATCTTCTCCTGGTTTGACAACCCGGATTTCAGCGGCACCCCGATTGGTTCAGGCCCTGAAATTACCGTAACGCCACAAGGCGCCGTAACTTATTATGTATTGGCAACCAATGGTTTCTGTGCAGATACAGCAACTGTGTCGGTCAATGCCTTCCCGATCAATGCGACCTTGCCGCCGGAGGTCATTATTTGCGAACCGGTGACTTCTACCGACTTGACGGTCGTAAACCTCGATCCGTCGCAGGAATTGACCTATGTTTGGTCTCCTGCCAACGCCGTAACGCCGGCTACCGGCAGTGCAACCGTGGATGTCAATCTAAATCTGGCAGATGATTTCGCGGTAGCTTTGGAAAACCAATACGGTTGCCGGGATACGCTCTTTTCGACCATTATTGTAATAGACCTTGCAGGGACAGTGACAGGCATTGCGGTGCCGGATACGATTATTCTGGGCAATCAGAGTACCATTACGGTCACGGGTTGCGCGTTGTGTACCTACGAATGGACGGTGCCTTCCGGGACGATCGTTCCGCCAACTGGCTCCATCGTTGTGGCTACTCCGACTGCCATAGGCGAAAATCTGTATACCGTGACGGTTAGCCTCAGTGGGTGTTCGGCATCGGTCTCTATTCCTGTTTTTGTCATAGAAGCCATTTGCGACGAAGATCATATCTTCCTGCCCAATGCATTTACGCCGAACAACGACGGGGAAAATGACGTGCTGCGCCTTCGTAGCATCTTCCTCGACCGCCTGAGCGACTACGAACTGATGATTTATAACCGTTGGGGTCAGGAAATATTCCGCACGCAAAACCTGCTTGATGGCTGGGATGGTACTTTCCGCGGAGAAGAACTGGCGCCGGATGTGTATGGTTTTTACATGCGCGTTCGTTGTCCGGAAGGGGAGGAGTTGATTCAGAAAGGGAATATTACGCTGCTGCGGTAGTAGGTTGTACGGGGTTGTGTAAAGAGTTTGTTAGTGGAAAAATGATAAATATCATGTTCACATCCTTCTCGTAGCGCTGGGTGAAAACACATGTTGTTTTATTTTATGTGTAGCCAGCATCCCGGCGCAGGACTTGCCGGCCACTCTTTACACAACCCCGACCACAATCAAAATTAATCTTTAATTAACCAACAATGGCATAAATCCTGCTATCTTTGCGCCTTCTTTTGAAAAAGGAGGATAAAATATATGCAAAACCTGCGAAATATCGCCATCATCGCCCACGTTGACCACGGAAAAACCACCCTGGTAGACAAAATGCTGCTTGCCGGGCTACTATTCAAAGAGCACGAAACGCCCGGAGAGTTGATACTCGACAACAACGAACTGGAGCGGGAGCGCGGCATCACCATTCTGGCCAAAAACGTTTCCATTACCTATAAAGGCACCAAAATCAACATCATTGACACCCCTGGTCACAGCGATTTCGGCGGTGAAGTGGAGCGCGTGCTCAATATGGCGGACGGGGTGCTGCTGTTGGTGGATGCTTTTGAAGGCCCCATGCCCCAAACGCGCTTCGTGTTGCAAAAAGCCATCGAGTTGGGGTTGAAACCAATCGTGGTCATCAATAAGGTAGACAAAGAAAACTGTACGCCGGATGAAGTCCACGAATCGGTTTTCGACCTGATGTTCAACCTGGAAGCAACCGAAGAACAATTGGATTTTCCGGTGTTGTTCGGTTCGGCCAAACAGGGTTGGATGAGCACGGATTGGCGCCAGCCTACAACAGACATCATCCCGCTGCTCGACGCCATTGTAGAACACATTCCACCCCCAAAAACGGAGGTAGGGCCTTTCCAAATGCTGATCACTTCGCTCGATTTTTCGCCGTATGTCGGTCGGATTGCAGTGGGTCGCGTACACCGCGGCGGACTGAAAGCGAACCAGCAGATCGCGCTGATGAAAAAAGACGGGCGCATCGAAAAATACAAACTGCGCGGACTCTTTGTGTTTGAGGGGTTTGGAAAAATAGAAACGCAGGAAGTAGCGGCAGGCGAAATTTGCGGCATCGTAGGCATCGAAGGGTTTGAAATCGGCGACACCCTCGCCGACGCAGAAAATCCGGAAGCACTGCCAATCATTGCGATTGACGAGCCAACGATGAGTATGATTTTTACCATCAATGATTCGCCGTTTTTCGGCCAGGAAGGCAAGTTTGTGACTTCCCGCCACGTGAAAGAGCGCCTGGAAAAAGAGTTAGAGAAAAACTTAGCCATGCGTTTAGAGTTTACGGATTCGGCAGATACCTTCCGGATATTCGGACGTGGCGTTTTGCACCTTGCTGTATTGATCGAAACCATGCGCCGCGAAGGTTACGAACTTCAGATTGGTCAACCACAGGTCATCACCAAAACCATTGACTCAAAACAACACGAGCCGGTGGAAGAACTGACCATAGATTTGCCGGACTCGGCTTCGGGCACAGCCATTGACATGGTTACCCGCCGCAAAGGCATGATGTTGTCGCTACATCCCAAAGGAGACCGCGTTCAACTGCGTTTTGAAATCCCGTCGCGCGGCATCATCGGCTTGCGTAGTCAGTTGCTGACGGCAACGGCAGGGGAAGCCATCATGACGCACCGCTTCCTGGAGTTTCAACCACACAAAGGCGAAATCCCGGGCCGCATCAACGGTTCGCTCATCAGCATGGAAACGGGCAAGTCCATCCCTTACAGCATCAACAACCTGCAGGATCGGGGCAAATTTTTCATCGGCCCGAACGAAGATATCTACGAAGGACAGGTTGTTGGTGAAAACAGCCGTCCCGGCGACATGACGGTGAACGTCACGAAAACGAAAAAGCTGACCAACATGCGGGCTTCCGGCTCGGATGATAAAGTGAAACTGATTCCACCCAAACGCTTCTCGCTCGAAGAAGCGCTGGAATACATCCAGGAAGACGAATACGTGGAAGTGACGCCTAAAACGTTGCGACTGCGCAAGATATACCTGAAAGAACACGAACGCAAACGCTCGAAGAACAAGTCGTTCGCGGATGCGGAGTAGTAGGAAGTGTCTGTCTTTATAGCCCAGATTGGTCAAATAAGGGGCAAGTTGGCAAAAGGCAACTTGCCCCTTACTCCTGCCCCACCGCTTCCTGCTGGTAATAAATCCTCGAAAACGCAGGCACGCTCTGCGTAATCCACGCATTGCCGCCAACAATACTGTCGTGGCCGATGACGGTTTCACCGCCGAGAATTGTGGCGCCGGCATAAATGACAACCCGGTCTTCGATTGTTGGGTGGCGTTTGGTTTTGGCCATTTCCTTCTTCACACTTAAAGCGCCTAAAGTGACGCCGTGGTACAACTTGACCTGATTGCCGATCACCACCGTCTCGCCGATGACCAACCCTGTGCCGTGGTCAATGCAACAGCGTTCGCCGATCTGGGCAGCGGGATGGATGTCAATGCCTGTGCGGTTATGGGCATGTTCAGTAAGGATTCTGGGGATGAGCGGAACGCCAAGTTTATAAAATTCGTGCGCCAGCCGGTAGACGCAGATGGCATAAAAACCCGGATAGGTTCGGATTACTTCTGTTTGGCTGGAAGCTGCCGGGTCGCCGGCAAAGATGGCTGCGGCATCTTTCATCAACAGGTCATGAACGCCCGGAAGCGCATCAAGAAAAGCTTGTTCTGTTGATTCCACGGGCATGTTCAGCGAAGGCCCAACCGCTTCCAACAACCGGTACAGCTCTAATTTGCTGTCGCTGTAGTGTTGCCGGAATTCGCGCAGGCTGCGATAGTCGTGTTCTGCCAGTTCCGGGAACAGCAATTTAAGCAGCCCATCCAACCAGCCGCATACCATATCCGGAGAAGGAATAGCAGGCACGCTGCGGTGCGCAAGATAGAGTTGTTCAATAAAGCGATCTTCCATGCCAATGACTTCTGCAATTAAACCTCATAAGGGTGATAGGTTATAACGGATAAATCTACTTTTGGGTTTTATCCTGTGTTTCTTACGCAAAATTATCCCGCTTTGTTTAGGCTTGATGATGAAACAGGTTTATTTTCGGTGTTTATTTTACCATATAGTTATTTTTTCACCACAATAGTTCACAGTAGAGGTTTTCACAACTTGTCCCGTGAAGCGCAGAGGTGATCAGTTCTACATGTTCACCACGTTTTGAAGAAGGATTGATGAGAGATGATTGATAAATGATGATTGATGATGTAAAACATACACACGATGTTTACGTATCTCTTACATTAACAATCATCAATCATGTAATCGTCAATCATCAATAAAAAATAAAAATGTACGATTAAGCATCATTTTATAGAACTGATCACCTCTGCGTGAAGCGGGATAGATCACATAGCTTTGTTGCATTCTATGTGTTCTATCCCGCTTCACGGGACAAGTTGTGAAAAAACTATATGTCCTATGTGGTAAAAAACAAAACACCTATGTGGTAAAAGCTACGATTGTCACCAAAACTAAAGCACATCGAAACGACAACTATCCATGCTAAAGGCAAATTATTGCTAACCGCCGAATATTTCGTGCTTGATGGTGCGCTGGCGCTGGCGCTTCCGACAAAAGCCGGACAAACTTTTCAATTCACAACCGGAGAAAGCCTGGCACGACAAATTCACTGGCGAAGCTTTGACCACCTTGGCGAATGTTGGTTTGAAGGGCTTTTTGCACCTGGCAGCGAATGCCTTCAAACTTCCGACGCGATAACCGCTGCCCGCCTGACACAAATTTTCCAAGCCATCCACCAATTGAGCGGCGCCTGGCCGGCTGCTTCAACCACCATCGAGGCTCGACTCGACTTTCCGCGGCATTGGGGCTTAGGCAGCAGTTCTACCCTGATTGCTGCGCTGGCGCAATGGGCTGGAGTGGATGCTTTTCGCCTGCTCGACCTCACTTTTGGAGGTTCGGGTTACGACATCGCCTGCGCTTTTGCCGCGAGTCCCATTTTATACCAGCGCCGCGACCTGCAACCGAATTGGCTCAATTTTCCATTTACCCCGCCTTTTCAGGAGCAATTGTACTTCGTCGGGCTTGGCGCCAAACAAGACAGCCGCGAAGGTATTGCCCGCTATCGCGCCCGAAAGCCTGCAGCCGATCCGGGATTGTTGAATGCCGTCAGCCATTTGACTGCTGATTTTTTGCGGGCAAACACCCTCGCCGATTTTGAACACTGCATGAATGAACACGAGCAGTTAGTGTCCAAAACGCTGGATTTGCCCCGTGTGGCGGAGGTCCATTTTCCCGACTATTGGGGCGCTGTCAAGTCGCTGGGCGCCTGGGGCGGCGATTTTGTATTGGCAACCAGCCCGGTCACGTATGATGAGACCGTGCAGTATTTCAGACAACGGGGCTATTTGGATGTGTTCCGTTTCAGCGAGATGGTATTTTACCGGTAATCATTTAACAATCAAAATATTAAGATAGATTTAAAATCGTATCTGAATTCACCTTAGCATAAGAAAACTTGTCCTTTTGCAGCGCAACAACTCCTTCAGAAGAGGTGTGTTTTATTTTTTTATCTTTTTAAAACAAAAAGTGTTGCAAAACAACATTATTTGTTTTAAATTTGATCCATAAAACACATCACCATGCAAGGAAACGATACCCGCTCTAAAATCGCCAGTTATGTGCGCACCCATTGGTTTCAGTTGAGCTTAGGCGCCATCCTGCTATTTGTTGTTTTTAAAAAGGACCTGAGCTTTCAAATTAACCTGAATGCTCCGGTAAAGGTAGAAGAAGACGAATCCTCACAACCGGTGCGTCGCAAAGATCCCGAGCGCAAGCGGGAAATTTTCACTGAAAAGGCAAGCGAACCCACCAGTTCATCCGGTGAATTGAGCCGTATGGACCTCACGCCGCTCAGCTTCGGAAGCACCTCAAAAACTTATTTGCAGCGCTTAGCTTCCGTAGATGATGCCACCAAACGCGCTTACCTCAATCGCTTCGATCGGGTGGCGCAGGGCGAGCAAAAAAAATATGGCGTACCGGCGTCCGTCTTGCTGGCTACTGCAATGCTGATGAGTCAGGCGGGTTCGTCGGAAGCAACCCTCAAAGGGAATAACCATTTTTCATTGCCCTGCACCCCAGACTGGAAAGGGGATAGCGGTCAGTACAGCGGCGCTTGCCTGCGCCATTACGAAAATGCCTGGACCAGCTTCCGGGATTGCAGCCTTTTTTTGACAACCGGACCCAATGCCCGACTTTGTCCGGACAACAACAATCACAAAAAATGGGCAGCAGCCCTCGAAAAAATGGGCTTCCCGGGCGGCACAGATTTTCCGAATCAGGTTGTTACAGTTATCGAAACTTTTGGTTTGCAGTGATTATTCTATGACACTATTCAGTTACTCTACACCTTCCAGCTTGAGTTTGTAATAGTGCACCCCGGCGCCAAACACCCAACCGGTGCGGCCTTTTTTTGTCCGGATCTTCACCCAGGGGTCATTCCGAACGATTTTCCCCAGTGTAATCTCCTGGGAAAAATCGGTGGTTTCGTCCAAAAAAGCCACTTCTTCATACAGCTCTAAGCGGTCTAATACCTTGGCATTGAGTTTAGGTTCTGCGCGTACGTTGAGTCCGGCAATGGTTACATAAAGCGGGGTGTAGCGCTCCCGAACGACTTCTTTCGCCGGGGTTGTTACCGCAACGGAATCCTTTACCGGGGCAATAGCGGTTGCTGCTGCCTCTTGCGAAGTACTATCCTGCACGGCCTCTTCGCCCGCTTCTTCTGAAAGCCGGGCTTTGGTTGCACTGCATTTGGAGGTCGCATACAAAACGAAAGAAATCAAAAATACGCCGAGAATCAGTAATTCTATCTTGGGCAGTAATGAGGTTTTTTGTTCTGACATGAGTTTTCTCAATAATGCTATTGTTCAGTAAGTTTAAACTGCTGCGGAAAATACCCCGGATGAAGAGAGGAAGGCGCCACTTCAAAGCGTTTGTGAATAGCAATGCGTCCGGTTGGCACCATGAGGTAAAGTTCGGCCTGCTCGTCGTAAATGATGGCTTGCAGCTTTTTGTACAAGTCATTCCGCTTGTTTTTGTCTAAGGTTACCTGAATTTCGGCAATGAGAGCATCCGTTTCGGCATTGCCAAAACCGGTGCGGTTGTCGCCCGTAGTAGACCAGCTTTGCTGCGGCTCCCACAAAGTTGGAGAAAGCGCACGTCCGCCCGAGCACAATTCGTAGACGCCACTTCTTTGAGCCTGGATCAGTTCATTGAATTCTTTTGGCGCAAGCACTAAATTGATTCCGGATTTTTTGGCTTGCTGTTGCAAAAGCAGCGCCACGTCCTGAGAAATTTTCCTGCCGGCAGAATAGAGGTATTGCAGGTCTAATTCCATCAGTTGGCCGTTGATGTTTTTGTCAGCAGTACCATTGCCGTTGGTATCCATCCAACCGGCTTCTTTCAACAGGTTACGCGCCATTTCAGGACTGTGTTCCAGAGGCTTCAGGCTGGTATTGTTGTATTCTGCGACAGGATGTACGGGGCCTACCGCCCGCTGTCCCTGGCCATTAAAAATCGTTTTGATGAGTTCGTCTACGTCCAACGCATGTGCAATGGCCTTGCGAACGCGCTTATCCGACAATTTTGGGTTTCGGGTATTGACGTAGATGAGAAAATTAGTCAGCATCAGAGGTGTATGGAAATTGTAGCGCGCTGCCATATCCGGATCGCTGCGCAAACTGTCGAACTGGGTTGGGGTAATTTCCGCGGTAGCATCTATTTCTTCGGTGCGAAGCGCCTGCACGACCGTAGTAGGATCTACAATAACCTGATAAACAATGCGCTCCGGATAAGCTTGAAGAGTACCCTGATCCATGCCATTCCCCCACCAGTTGCTTTTTTTGCTCAAAACCACCCGAACGCCGGTCTCCCAGGTTTCGAGGCGATAAGGCCCTGATCCGCCCACAAATTCCTGCTCATTGGAAAATTTGGACAGTTGAAATTCCTCTGCAAAGGTTTTCAGCGCACCGTCGGCTTCGGCCAGCGCCTGCGCTTTTTCAGGAGTAGCAAGGTCGGTAACCGTTATATTTTTTAGCAACCCTTTGGAATCGTAAAGGTACTCGGGCATGACTGGAAAAGTGCTGCATACTTTTTCCTGGCCAATAATCTGTTTCTGATTGGTATAAACCGTAAATTTTTTAGGGTTCGCAGGATCTACTGTTACATCGCGGATCAAATCCACAAAAGCCCTAACGCGCGGGGCATCCACTAAGGGATTCAGTAAGGCTTTGAGCGTGAAGATATAGTCGTTTCCGGTGACCGGGGTTCCATTGTCCCACACCGCTTTGTCGTGAATTTCAAGGCTGTAAGCAACGCCACCTTTCCAGGGGCCTTCCATGATTTCAGTTGCAATAGGCTCACTTTTAAGTAATTGCGGTACAAGTTCCAGCGTTTGTGGATTAACGTACATGGGGTATTGAAAAATCTGGTTGTAAACCTGGCTGCCGTAGGTAGTCGTGGAAAGGATTGGGTTCAGCCGGTCCGGGTCGCCATCAAGGCGGGCTATTACTTCATTGGTGGTGCGTTTCCACGTAACATTGCTGTCGTTTTTCGGATCGCGTTTGCAAAAGACAAAAAGGAGTGCAATGCTGATTGCAACAGAGAAAATGGAAAGGATGCGTTTCATGAGCGGTTAAAGTTGGTGAAAAGAAACTGCGCAAAATTAGCGCTTTACAGCGAACTCATTGACAAAAAATCCGGGGCGCAGCACACTGGGCCGTGCGTCGAATCGCTTGTGAATGACAAGGCGCTCCTGGGGCGCCAACATAAAAATGCAAGGTTGTTCTTCATAAACGAGTTCCTGGAATTTCCGGTACAGGCCTGCTCGTTTTTCTTCATCCAGCGTGACGCGAATTTCATCAATCAGCGCGTCGCTTTCTGCATTCCCAAAACCTACGCGATTGCCGCCGTCGGGCGTGTCGCTTTCTGTATGCCAAAGTTGTTTTGGGTCATCCGGCAAAGGTTCTGCTACCCATGCGCCGCCGTGTAATTCAAATTCGCGGCGTTTCAGCAACTCGATCAACTCTGGAAATTGTTTAGGCACGACGTTAATTTGAATACCAGCTTTCGCGGCGTTGTCTTTAAAAACCAGCGCCAAACTCATACTGAATTTACTGGATGAACTGGCAAGGTAATCCAACTCCAGCTCCGTTCGCTTTCCATTCAGCATTTTATCGGCTACGCCGTTTCCATTGGTGTCTTCCCAACCGGCGGATTTGAGCAGGGTGCGCGCTTTTTCGATATCGTAAGGAATCGGCGCCAAACCACTATGGTAATACGCCTTGTCAGGGTGGAAAGGACCGGCTACGCGCTGGGCCATTCCGGCATAGAGGTCGCGGATAACGGCGTCCATATCGAGCGTATGGGCCAATGCGCGCCGTATATGTTTGTCGTTCAGCTTCGGACTGCGGTTGTTGATGCCGATATAAAACAACTGTAAAGCTGCGGGCGTATAAAAATTGTAGAGCTGCTGCATGGCCGAGTCTTTCCGGATTTCAGCAAAATCCTTCACATCTATCTGGCTTGCCACGTCAATTTCCTGACTTTTCAAGGCAGCGAGTGCCGTTATCTGGTCTGGAATGATGCTGAAAACTAAGCGATCGGGCAATGCGCGCAACATGGGGTAGGTTTTGCTTAAGGCATCTCCCCACCAGTCGGTTTTGCGCTTCAGCGCAATTTGTTTCCCGGTTACCCATTCCTCTAAAGCATAAGCCCCGGCGCCTTGAACGGCGTCCTTTTCACGGGCAAACCGCTCACTGTGGAGGGTTTCGGCAAAAGCGGCCAGAAGGGTATCTTCTGAAAACCGCGTTGCCAGTTCGGGGTTGGTCAGGTCGTTCAACGCATAATTGCGCAAACGCCCCTTCGGGTCGTATTGGTATTCCGGATAAACCGGCATGGTGCTGATGGCGGCTTCGCCAAGGATGTATTTTCGGTCGGTATAAACTGTAAACCGCTTAGGATTTGAGACATCTACGGTAAGGTCTTTTACGAAATCCAGGTAGCTGCGCGCCGGGGCACTATTCACCTGCGGCACAAACAGCGCTTTGAACGTAAACAGTGCGTCGTTGCCGGTGATCGGGGCGCCATTGTCCCAGACGGCTGTTTCGTGCAGTTCAAAGGTATAGGCTAAACCGTCTTTCCAGGGACCTTCGGTAATGGCTGTGATTTGCGGGCGGCTTTTCGCCAATTGCGGCTGCAACTCCAATGTGGTCGGGTTGAATTGCAGCAAATTCAGAAACAGTAATTCATTGACGGCCCTGCTATATGCATTGACAGTAATCAGCGGACTCAGGCGATCCGGTTCGCCGGGCAGCCTTGCGTACACCGTATTTTCCGATCGCAAAAAAGCATCTTTTTCATTGGCATCGCCCTTGCAACCAATCAGCAGGACCATCATGGCAAGCAAGAGACTATCAGCTAGTATTCTCATGTGTAAGGGTGTTTAGATTTTCAACAATTTCACCCTAAGATAAGGAGCTTGGCATTAATATTGGGAGGAAAAATTTATGCTTCACCCCGTTTATCCTCCAATATCCCCCTTTTTCGCAGCGCGCTTCAGTTTTTTATTGGCATAAATGGCCACTTCCACGCGGCGGTTGGCTTGCTTGCCGGAGGCCGTTGCATTGTCTTCCACAGGCTGACGTTCGCCATACCCCACGGGAGTAACGCGCGAGGGCAATACGCCCTGGCCGGTCAGGTAGCCGGAGACGGATTTGGCGCGGCTTTCAGAAAGTTTTTGATTGTGATCGTCGGAGCCGGTATTGTCGGTATGGCCTTCAATGAGGATTTCGGTATCATCGTACTTTTTCAGGGTTGCGGCCAACTGGTTCAGGTTATCACGGGTAGCGCCTTTTATCTGATAAGAGTCAACATCGAAAAGCAAGCCGGAATCGAAGGTAATGAGGATGCCTTCGCCTACCCGTTCTACCGTGGCATTGCGCATGTCTTTGCGAATTTCCGCGGCCTGTTTGTCCATATAATTGCCGATTAGGGCGCCTGCGGTGCCCCCCACTGCGGCGCCAATGAGGATGCCTATGGCGGTATTCCCCGATTTTTTGCCAATCAGCCCGCCGGCCACGCCACCCACCGAGCCGCCAATGACGGCGCCTTTTGTAGCGCGGTTGGTGTTACAAGCCGGAGCCGACAATAAAAGGATCACGAGGGTCAATGCGAAATGGAAACGATTCAGCTTGTTCATGATGTGTTAGTTTTAGTTGATGCAGGTGCAGCGCACCCCGGATATTTGTAAATGTGGATCAATAAACGGTCGTTGAGGTGCAGCGCACCGGAACAATGGTCATGGCGACATCCTAATATCACGGTGCGCTGCACCTCACCATCCGTCAATTCCTGAATTTTACAAATATTTTGGTGCGCTGCACCAGAGCTACAAAATTCGGGATGACTCACCTTTCTCAATTTACCCAAACCTACTGCCCCATTTCTTTAACGACGCGATCGGCTTTATAGATATACTTCAATGCTGCAACAATACCGCCCGCGTGTACAGAAACCGTGCGGTTTGCCACCGGATCATAGATGAAATTGCCAGGCAGCGACTCGATGTTGCCGTCGAAAACCAACCCAACTGCTTCGCCTTTTTTGTTAATGATCGGACTGCCGGAGTTGCCACCAATGATGTCGTTGGTTGATACAAAATTCAACGGCGCGCGCAGCAATTCTGCCGGCGGATTTTTCCAGCGCTCCGGCAAAGACCACGGGAACTTACCGTCGTTGCTAAAAAAGCGGTCGTACAATCCATAGTAGGTAGTTTTGACCGGCGCTACGGTCCCGTTGTATTCGTAAGCCTTCACCACCCCATCTGCCAAGCGGAGCGTAAAAGTGGCATCCGGCGGAATGTTCAGGCCATATATCTGGAAGACTTCATTGCCAACTTTGGATTCGAGCGCCCGACGGGCAGCACCGCTTCCGCCAAATGCACTGGCAGCTTCCCTGTAAGCAGGCAACAACAAACGGCCTGCTTTCAGCAAAGGATCTTTGTCTTTCGCCCATTTTTCGGGTTTGCCTTCCAACATTTTTTCTAATTTCTTCGCGTCGGCAAAATCTGTTTTTTCCAACAGGTCTTTAGCGGTTGACAGCGCTGATTTTTCCAGCAATTCCGACACATATTTGTCGTTCGGAGAAAATTGTTGCAATTCGCGGAAAAGCGTGGTCAACAATTCCAGTTCCATCGGTTTGTCCAACCCTTCGGCTGTTTCTTTAATTTGCGTACGCAGCGCTTCCAGGTCTTCTGCACCTGCGCCGCCTTCTGCTGCTTTTATATACGCATCAGCGTAATGCATCAGCAACAGCGCTTTGCCGCCATAAGGGCTGGGAGCCAACAGGGTTACCTCTGGTGCGTAGGGTTCCAGCACTTTGTAGGCATTGGCAATTTGTACCCAGTAGTCCTGGCCTTTGGAAACCGCTTTCGATTTGGATTTAACATAATCCTCCATCGCTTTTTTGCGGCCCATCAGCGACGGGTCGTGCATCCCTTTTACGATGCCGCCAATAGCTTTTACGCTGTTGGAAAGGTTGAAAATTTCTTCCTGCACATCGTGGGAAGGGTTGCGCTTGTATTCTTCCTGCAATACGTTCATCCGGTTGGCCAGCCAGGCCAATTGAACCTTGTAGCGGAAGTCGCGGTCATATTCTAATTGGCTTACCGTGCGGTAGCGTTCCGTGCTGCCGGGGTTGCCTACCACAAATACCGCTTCGCCATCGGTTGCGCCTTCAGGATTGATTTTGAAGTAATTGGCCGAAGAATTTACCGGCTTGCCGTTTTCATAAACCCGCCAGAAGGTGCAGTCGAGCGTATAGCGCGGGAAAGTAAAGTTGTCCGGGTCACCGCCAAAAGCGCCCAATTCTAATTCCGGGATCAACACCAGGCGTATGTCGTCGTAGCGTTTGTAACCATAGAGCGAGAACCGGCCTCCATTGTAGTAGTTCACCCGTTCGATTTCCAGACCTGCCCAGTCGGACTTCGCACTATATTGTGCAATAAGCGCTTTGAGCGTAGAATCGCGCAGCATGGCGGTTTCTTTGTCCGTTTTGGATTTGGCAATTGCTGCATTGACCGACTCGGTCACGTCCGCAATTTTTACCAATTGCTTAACGAAGAGGCCCTCTACGCGGCGTTCGTCAGCCGCAGTTGCGGCATAAAAACCGGTTTTGTCGAAATCTTCTCCCGGTTTCATGATTGCGCCTACTTCTCCACGCGAGCAGTGGTGGTTGGTCATCAGCAGACCCTCCGGCGATACAAATGACGCTGAACAGTAGCCGGAAAAGCGTAGCGCCGACATGCGGATGTGCTCCACCCACTTCTCATCGGCGCGAAAACCATAAGTTTTCTCAAAATAATCAAACGGCGCCTGTTCCAGCGTCCACATTTTACCGAAATCAAAGCGATCCGGTTCGCCGGACATCCCGGTTTTAGCCGGTTGCGCTAAGGAAATAAAAGGCAATAACAACAAGATCCAAAGAGCTTTGGTCGTGCGGAACGATATCATAACTGTATGCATTTTTTATAGAAAAATTGGTTAAGAACGTGGCGTAAATAAGTTACCTGGATTCGGCGAGACTGTTTTTTTATCAGGCAAGGCGCGAGAAGGGAGCTTAGCCTAAGCTAAGTGACCGTCGAAGCAACGAAGCATGGTGAAAAAAGAGACCGCCCAAACAGGGAAGTTATTTACGGCACGTTCTTTAAGGCCGCAAGATAGGAAAAAATTCAGCCATCCCCCTGTTTGACAGCTTTATGCGCTTTATTTTAATCTGTTTCAGCAGCTAAGCGCTCAAGGCAAAAAATGTAGACTGCCCGCTGAAAATCAGGCGCTTCTAACTTCCTTTTTTACAGTTTTTTTTGTAAATTTGAAGAGTAAAGGATACGCATCACTAAACATAAAAGCCATGACCATTTCAGATCAAAAAAAACTAAAAGACATCCAACGTGCTTTTAATGAACTGTTTCCTTATTTGAAATTAGCCTTTTACTCCGGCCACCATCAAGTAGCGGAAGGCTCGCCTGCAACTGCCGAATTAGACGAAGAAAAAACCATCGGCGAAGTGCGTTCGGTCGCGGCACAAGGCGGCGAGTTGCTCATCAGCGGGAACCTGACGGTGAGCGAACTGGAACAGTTGTTTGATAAAAAATACGGCCTGAACGTACAGGTTTTCAGAAGGTCCGGCAAGTTGTGGATGCAAACCACCGCCACCGACGGCTGGACGCTGGCCGAACAAAACCGGAAAGGGGGCTCTTCTGTGGAAGCCTGGATTGAGCAGCACGAATCGTGATGGTTAATGCCTCATAATCCTGCACCGAAATCGTCCGTGATGCGACAATCGGGCATGAAGCTGCAAAACTAAAGTGCAGTTTATCGGTTTAAACCCTAAACATCAACACACCATGCAAAAAATTGCTCAATTCGTTTTACCGATCCTTTTAATGCTGAGTTTTACGGCTTGCTCTCAGGCTCAACCCAAAAAAGCGGCTTCAGACAGTAAACAATCCACCGCCGTATCCGCCAAAGCCGATGCTCAAAATATAGGCAATTGGGAAAAAATTGTAGTGGCACAAGGCTGTTTTTGGTGCGTGGAAGAAATTTTTGAAGCAGTAAAAGGCGTAAAAGAGGTGGTTTCAGGCTATTCGGGCGGAACGGAGAAAAATCCTACCTACGAAGAAGTTGGCGGCGGAAGTACCTCCCATGCCGAAGCGGTCGAAATTACCTACAACCCCGAAGAAATCACCTATGAACAATTACTGAAGGTATATTTCAATTCGGGCGATATCACCCAGGTCAATGGCCAGGGTCCCGATCACGGGAGACAGTACCGTTCAGTTATTTTTTACAACGACGCTACTCAAAAGGAGCAGGTGGAGAATTACATCAAAAACTTAGCGGCTTCGGGAAAATACTCCCGTAAAATAGCGGTCGAAGTAGCGCCTTTCACTAAGTTTTATCCTGCGGAAGAATACCACCAGGATTTTGTGAAACGCAACCCAAATCAAGGCTACGTCAGAGGCGTGTCCGTGCCGAGGTATAAAAAAGCGATTCAGAATTTTCCTGAATTGTTGAAATAGTGCTCAGGATGCAGTGGCTGGCTCCGCCCATTCTGTGCCCCGTTCCTTGTCCAAATAAGTCAGAACAATCCTGAGTTCCCCGAAAGAATAATCGTCTCCGAGGTGCTCTTTGGCTTCTTTCATGGAGCGGGTTTTGTTTTTTATGAAAAACGCCTCAATCGTATCCAATTTATCCCGGTTGATCAGCTCAAAAATATCCAATTCGCCAAGGGCAACAAAATGGGCTAAATGATTTTCGATGGTAGAAGTGACGAAACCGCGCTCCGCCGCAATTTCTTCAATACTTTTGCCCGCTTTAAACAATTCAAAACTTGTGAGCTTGGTATCCGGCTTTGGCGGTGGCTCCGACAGGCTTAATTGCGTATTTTCAATTCCTTTGGCGACGCAATATTTTTGAATAATATCCAAAATCTCCGCGCCGAACTGCTTGCTGCGGCCCGCGCCAATGCCTTTGATTTTTTTCAGGGCCGGAAGGTTGGCGGGCAATACCTGCACCAGTTCGAGCAGGGATCTGGTGGGCAAGACTTCAAAAGGCGCCGTTCCCAGCGTGTCGGAAAGTTCCGCGCGCCATAGTTTCAGGCTGACGTACAATTCCGGGTGGGGCGTATTTTTGGGAACTCCGGTGTAAGCTGCTGCCGGGGTGGCCGTTTTTTTCGCTGCGTTGAAATCAATTTCCGCATTCGCTTTTGCACGCAAATAAACATGCGTAGAAAATCCGGTTTTGGCGGATACAAAGCAGGTGTTTTTAACAAACAACTCCTTTTCTAAGTTTTCCAAAGCTTCTAATGCCGTTTTTTCTACCGCTTTATTGTCGGTGACGATTTGGATGCTTTTTGCTGCCGGCAGCAAAACATCGCTTATTTTTTCAGAAAACCAGGCGCATGCTTTTTGAAAGCGGGCTTGCAGGTCTTCATTTTCTTCCGGCAGGGCAGGTTGTGCAAAATAGCTGTGGATCTGGTGTTTGAATTTATCGGCTACCGATAAAACCAAGGTTTCTGCTTGTTCGCGGAGCGCCTTAAATTGAAGATATGCGTCGGCGTGCAGGGTGTTTTCGTACTCTAACAAAACCCGGTTCAGTTGTTCGAAGTACTTTTTCAAACTGCGAAACTCAAATAACTCCAGCATCAGCGACTGCTGAAAATCCATTTTCGACTGCCGCAGGTGGGCCTCGTCGGGGGCATTCCGGTCTGCTTCGTCGGTGTAATTTTTGACCTGCGTATCTGTTCTGATGCTGGAAAACTCGATTTTAGTGCGCAACACAATGCCTTCAAAACTTTTGCAGCGACTCAGCGCCACATACACCTGGCCGTGGGCAAAAGCAGCCTGCGCATCAATAATGGCGCGCTCGAACGTCAATCCCTGGCTTTTGTGGATGGTAATGGCCCAGGCCAATTTAAGCGGATATTGGACAAACGCACCGGTCACGTCTTCGGCCACTTCTTTGGTCTGTGCGTTCAGGGTGTATTTAATATTGCGCCATTCCGCCGGAACTACCTGGATTTCCTGCGCTTCATCGGGGCATTTTACGTAAATGGTTTCCCCACGAATCTCCGTGATGGTTCCGATTTTGCCGTTGTAGTACCTTTTTTCGCGCGAGCCGTCGTTTTTGACGAACATGACCTGCGCGCCGGGTTTCACTTCCAGCAATTCTTCGGTAGGATAAGCGTGCGGCGGAAAATCGCCGGTAACCGCTGCCGTAAACCGCTGCGTATCCCCGGGTATTTCTGCTAATTTCTGCACATTGATGTCTTGCGCAGAAGCATTGTGGGAGGTCAGCGTGATATAACCTTCCTCAGGAGCGGGTTTAAAGTTGCCCCGGTAGCGGCTGTTGAGCGTTTCCAGGACATCGGCATCCAATTTATTATTGCGCACCTTGTTTAACAATTCAATGAACACCATGTCCGACTGCCGGTAGATGTGCTTAAGTTCGATGGCGACAGGGTTGGTTTGCCGCAAGGCGCGACTGCTGAAAAAATAGGGCGTTGCATAATGCTCCCGAAGCAACTCCCACTCTTCGTCTTTGACTACGGGCGGCAACTGGTGCAGGTCGCCGATCATCAGCAACTGCACGCCGCCAAAGGGTTTATAGTGGTCTTTGTAGCGGCGCAACACGTCGTCTATGCCGTCTAACAAGTCGGCGCGCACCATGCTGATTTCATCAATAACAAGCAAATCTAAGCTCTGGATCAGCCAGATTTTTTCGCGGTTGAATTTCCGCTGCCGGCTGGCATCCTGCTTGCTTTCCGGCACGTACGGCCCGAACGGTAACTGGAAAAAGGAGTGGATCGTCATGCCGCCGGCGTTGATGGCAGCTACGCCCGTTGGCGCTACCACCACCATGCGTTTGACCGATTTTTCCCGGATGGAGTTCAAAAAAGTGGTTTTGCCCGTCCCTGCTTTGCCGGTCAGAAAGATGTTTTTATTCGTGTTGTTGACGTAGTCAAAAGCAAGTTCGAGTTGCGGGTTAGACTGGTACTGCATGGCATTTTCCGGATAAAGCGCCGGGGATAATTACAGATCAGAAAGGGGGCCATCAACGACTCATCCTTTCTGCACTGCTCCCCTGACTTTGAATAATTAGTTCAACGAAGGTAAGGAAAAAGAATGATTTTGGGAATAAGGCGTCCGTAAATGTCCGGGTTTGTCCGGTTGTAATAGTCGCGACTTAACTTCAATCGCTGAACTATGGAATAAGGAGAGCCTAAGCCAGTAGGATTCTTATTTATTTTTATGAATATCAAGTATTTGGATAATTTCTTCTTCACTCTTTTTAGTAACTCTCGTTATCTGTGGAATTGTGAAGCCTTCTTTATCCATTTCAAGGATTATTTCAATTGTGTTTTCTTCCTTTGCTTTTTTTGCAACTATTTCTCTTTCCCCCCGCTCATCTTGCTCCTTAATACTCACATTGTCATAGGCTTTCAATTCTTCTTTGCTCCATTGGTACTTGTCTGCTTCCAAAAAGGCAACCTTCAAGCCTTCATCTTCGTTGGCAAAATCAGGGATAACATTCAACTCTTCTGAATGCTTAATAAAATAAGTCCACTTATCAATTGGGGTTTCCAATTGATTCATCTCTTTTGTAAACTTAGGCAGCTCAATAAAGGAAAACTGAATATCTTTCAACAAATGTTCGTTTGTTGCTTTGTTCAAGATCAAATGACGTGTATGGTAGTCGGTATCATTTCCAAAAGGAAAATCCAATATCCCGATAAAGTACGCAGGATGTAGCAGGGGATAATCTTCTCCTTTATCTATCTGCATGGAGTAATCCCGCGAGATATAGTACTGAACCCGTTTATCAAAACCCTTCTTATCTGCCACTTGCATTTCTACAACAAATATTCGCCCTGACTGGTCAGTTGCCCGAACGTCAAGGATGGTCGCTTTTTCTCCTGCGATACGCGGAAATTGGTATGGGTTAGCAATGGAGACACCGACCACTCGTTTATCGCCTTCTAACTCCAAAGAGGCGTTTAAAAACGAAATGAGTGGGGCGGTTTTCTGTTCGTTACCGAAAATCTTGCGAAAGGCGATGTCATTCTTTACATCTGCGAACTGCATAAGAAAAAATTTAGAACAAAGATAAGGATTATATTGATCATTATCAACTATTTGTTTAATTCATAGTGCCCGAATACAGAAGTGGGGGCGTCGTTCTTATTTCACGATTCCTTGTTCGATATTCATAATTCTTTCTCCCCTTTTTCCGGTACCCCACAACCCTCCTTTCACTGGATTGCCTCAATGGTAAATACCCCCCATTTTTGTAGGGTAAAAGTATTTATTTACCACAGGGGTCATATAACTCCTATGAGATCTATCCCGCCGAGTCGGGACAAGTTGTGGTAAAAAAACACTTATCAAAAAAACAATCCGGCGCAATGATCCAAACCATTATTTCCGCCGTAAGTGATTCCGAAAATCAAAACATCTAAAACGCTTATTACTCAACTCGATTAATTAATCCACTATGAGACTGGTAACTTACCTTCTTGTGGCGGGATGCTGCATCCTGTCATCTCTCAACCTCTATGGCTCAATTTTTGTAGGCGGCTTTGAGGACAATATCTGGTCTGACCCCCGAAACTGGTCGCCCCAGCAAGTACCCGGCGACGAAGCCATCGTGCCGATTGACAAACACGTCGTTGTAGACGGTGCTATTACCGTCGGTTCACTCATTCTGGGCGGTACGCTTGGCGGCGATGGCGATCCGAATTCCAAACTGACCATCACCACGGGTTTCAGTTGGACCAGCGGCTCAGTAAACGTGCCGGTCTACCTCGGCATTGGCTGCGCAGGGCTTTGGCAGGGCAACCTGGGTTTGAACGCCAACCTGTTCAACTTTGGCGAATTGACCGTGAGCGCCAATGTAGCCGTCAATCGCTCCATCCTCAAAAACGAGGAAGAAGGGGTATTGAATCTTACCGATGGTTACAAACTCCAGATCGTCAACAACCCCGCAGTGCTTGATAACTACGGCACCATTCGGCGTACCGGTCTGGGCGGTGTTTTCCAGATTTTGCTGGGTGGTCATTTCAACCACCCCGGCTCGGAAACCATTGTTGAGGCAGGCGAGCTGTATGCAGCGAGCCTCGACAACTACGCGCCCATCAACATCGCGGCAGGAGCTGTTTTCCACAGCTATGATTTCAGAATTTATAACGGCACGACACTCACCGGCGGCGGAACGCTGAAATCAACCGGCAACGGCATGTACATGCACAATACCGACTTGATCACCGTGGATGTTTCCGAAACCGAACTGAACAGCCAGGGCATCAAACAAACTGGTCCGATTACCTTTCTGCACCATTTAGACTGGAAAGCGGGAACGCTGTTTGCTCAGGTTACGTTTGCGCCTGGCAGCGTGGTGGACATCAACCCCGGCGGACTGAAAGGCATTACAAACACAACCGTTAATTACGGCACGATCAACGTCAACGATTCTTTTGGATTCGATATTGGCCGTTTAGACAACCACGGTACGATGAACCTCAACGGCGCCTTTACCAACGGAATTTACCACGCTTCCGAAGGCATCCACAACTACGGCGTCATCCAAAAGCCCGCGGGCGCTATCGGCACGTACAACATGGGCGTTCAACTTTTCAACGAACCCGGCAGCCAGCTTTTAGTGGAACAGGACGAACTGTATTGCAGTGGCAACCTGTTTAATGCAGGCGAAATTATAATCAGCGCCGGCGCGACCCTGCGTTCCTTCTTTACTCAGGCTCAAAACGGCGGTACCTACACCGGTCCGGGCACGTTCATCATCCAAAATAATGGGGTAACCGCTGTGAATACCAGTCCGGTTACCCTTGGGTTTTCGGAGATCGTTTTAAATGCCAGTGTGAACGGCACAGGCGTCGTAATACTGGCTTCGCATGTTGACTGGGTATCTGGCACTTTTGCTGCACCGGTGACGATTGCAAGCAGCAGTGTTGTGGACATGAACCCGGGCGGTAGCCACGGCATTACGGGTACGACCACCAACAACGGCACGCTGAACCTCAACACGAATTTAACCCTGAGCGCCGGACAAATTGTCAACAACGGCCTGCTTTCGCTCAATGGCGCTCATACCATCGGCATTTTTGCTGCCACTCCGGGCATTTTTAACCACGGCACGGTGATCAAGCCATCCGGTTCGCCCGGAACCTTTAACATGGGCGTGCCCCTTAACAACCAAACGACCGGTAGTGTGGTCGTGGAAAACGGCGAACTCCACGTCAGTTCTGATTTCACCAATGCAGGCAGCCTGACCGTATCCGCCGGCGCAACCTTCCGCGCAAACCGAACCATCGTTCAAAACGGTGCGAGTTTTTCCGGGGCGGGCACGTACCTTGTTTTTTCTAATGGCCTTACGGCAAATAACACCACAAATGTCAACTTCGACATCGCCGAAACCGAATTGCTGGCCTCGCTCAACGGCGCCGGCCCGCTCACGTTCAGCCAGCACGTTTCCTGGAAAAGCGCCAACCTGAACTGTCCGGTCACTATTGCAACTGGCGGTACGCTCGACCTGTCCACTGCCGGCGCACACGGCATTGGCGGCAGCACAACCCTGACCAACAACGGAACGATGAATGCCAATGTCAGTTTCAGCGGCGGAACGGTGACCAACAACGGGTCGCTCAACCTCGCAGGGGGCACCAATGCCAACAGTACAGTGAACAATACCGGGACTTTGGTGAAAAATGCCGGGGGCAACGTAACCGTGAATTTTTTGAACAACACCGGTAACGTGCAAGTATTGGGGGAAAGCCTTTTTTTAAATGGCCTCACCAATGCCGGCGCTATCGAAATAATGGCTGGCGCCAACGCGCAACTCAACGGGTTTAATACCAACAGCCTGGAAGCCGGTGCCAGTATCATTGGCGGAGGCACGTTTACGTTAGCTGCTCCAATTGAAACGAATGCTAACGTCAGTATTGATGTCCAGACCTTTGTGCTTGACGCAAACTTTTATGGGACTACCGGCACGGGCATCCTGACCTTCACCAACGAGGTGGAATGGGTAAGCGGATCTATCGGAAATCCGGTCGTTATCGAACCGGGTAGTGTGATGAACATCAGCGGGATGGATTTTAAAAACCTGAGCGGCATACTGACCAACAACGGTACGGTGAATTGCGATACAGATTTGGACATCAGCATCGGCGCTGTGATCAACAACACCGGTGCTTTTTACCTCACAAGCGGCAGCCTGTTCGGGCCTTCCTACTACGTAGCAGGCGATTTTAACAATAGCGGTATTTTAGACAAATCTTCAGCAGATGCGCTGATTTTCAATACCTTGCTCAATAACTTGTCAGGCGGGTCAGTTTCCGTAAACAATGGAAGCCTGGAGGTTGGCAAACTTGACAACGCGGGTAGTGTGGCCATCGCTTCCGGCTCGATATTGACTGTAAAAGACGGCAGTAACCTCGCTGGCGGCAACGTTTCCGGAAACGGTACCTTGCGTATCGCCGGGAATGGCTGGATTCTGGCAAGCACGTTGATGACCAATGCGCTCACCCTTGAAATTGACGGAAACCTAAGCAGCAACACCGGCGCAAGTCTGGACGTACAGGGCACGGCAACCTGGTTTTCGGGAGATATTTCCGTGCAGGTAAACATTGCGGCAAGCGGCATTTTTACGACCGAGGGCTACGGCTCCAAATATATTTCCACCAACCTGACCAACAACGGCATTTTTAACAGCAATACGGGTTGGTACACCGATGGCAGCGTGACCAACCACCACCAGTTTTTTGTGGGCGGCGACGGCGGTTTTTCCAATTATTCCGGACAAGTTTTTAGCAATACCAGCTCCGGGTTGCTGAAAATCCGAAACAATCCTTACGGCGTTTACGTCAATATCCAAACGATCAACGACGGCAGCCTCGTCATCGAAGAAGGAACGGCTTACCTGCAAAACGGCCTGACGAACAATGCGGCACTCACCATTGAAACCGGCGCAGCTCTGGTTCTTGGCGGGATGGACGTATTCAACAGCGGTTCTACCCTGAGCGGCGGCGGCAGATTAGAGGTCAGCAACGCCCTCACCCTGAATACTCCGCTTGTTTTTTCGGGAGAACAATTCAGCCTTTACGGCAATTTGTCGGGGTCGGAAGACCTGACCATCCTGACAGCTATGGAATGGACCTACGGCAATATCTCAACTGACGTAACCATCGCAGCTGGGGCAACGCTTGAAATTGGCGGCAGCGGCGGTGGTGGCGGTGGTTCTATCGTCGGCTCGTTAGCTTCGATGATGAGGAGCCAGGGCAAACCGACTGCGGCAACCGATTATTCCTCCAAATCCAAAGGTTCAACTTTAGAAAAATCATTCTACGGTCAGATTTTATACGCCAGCATCACGAACAATGGCACGACCACCCAGGAAGGTGGCTACGATATGGACAACGGCACGTTCACGAACAACAACCTGCTCATCACCAACTACGGCGGCATCCACGATGGCGGCAACGGCGGTGTACTGAGCAACAACGGTACCTGGCAGCTCGACGGCTACTTCGAATGCTACATTGCAGCCACCAACAACGGCGTCATTAGCGGCTCCGGCGAATTGGATTTTGAACCCGAACTCGAAAACAACGGAACCGTTTCACCCGGCTTCTCGCCTGGCCAGTTGAGTTTCACCAACAACTACCAAAGCGGCGTACAACTCAATATGGAATTAGAGAGCGGCGCCGGCCCCGGTGTTGGACACGACTACATCGAGGCGGGTGGCAACCTGGTGCTCGGCGGCACGCTTACCGTTACGGAAACCGGATCCCTTTTGGACGGAACCTACGTCATCCTGCATTGCAATGGAGGGCCTGGTTGTCGGACTGGAGAATTTTCAAGCACTTCAATTCCAATGGGTTACACCTTATCTTATACGAATCAGTCTGTGATACTGACCAAAGGCCAGCCGATTCAAATTTCGCCTTCCGAAACTACGGTATGCTATGGCAATCCTGTGACGCTGACAGCGCCCGAAGCCGCGTCTTATGCCTGGAGCACCGGTGAAGACACGCAATCTATCGAGGTCTATCCTTACGAAACCAGCACGTACTACGTTACCGTCACTTATGCAGGCGGCGGCGGTGCGCTGGGCAGCGCAACGGTACACGTTGCTTACCAGCCCTATGTGTACATTGATCCCTACTACGCCTACGTTTGTCAGGGCGAATCTGTAACGCTAAACGCTTACAGCGATGAGGAAAACTATAGTTGGAGCACCGGAGAAACGACCCAGTCCATAACGGTTAGTCCGACTGAAAGCACCAGCTACACTGTTACAGTAATCAATGCCGCTGGTTGCGAGGCCACGACCTCCGTGTATGTTGAAGTGGCAGGCGAAGCCGTCGTTCCGGAAATCACAGACATCCCGGCGACTATTTGCCAAAGCGAATTTCCCATTTATTTATCCTATTATCAAGGGGGGTATTATGGCGAATGGAGCGGCCCAGGCGTGTCCTACGACTATTTTGACCCGGCAGGGCTTGCCGGCGAGCAGATGCTGACTTTCACGCCTTATTCCGGCCAGTGTGCCACCCCTGCAACCTGGATCATAAACGTTACCACCAGCGATACCTGGTACGCAGACGCGGACGGCGACGGTTATGGCAATGCTTCAACAACACAAACCGCCTGCACGCAACCATCAGGCTACGTCAGCAATGCCAGCGATTGCAACGACGCCAACGCCAACGTTAACCCCGGTGCAATTGAAGTTTGCAACGGTGTAGATGACGATTGCGATGGCCAAACGGACGAAAACATCGGCTCCACCTGGTACGCAGACGCGGACGGCGACGGTTATGGCAATGCCACAACAACACAAACCGCCTGCACGCAACCGTCAGGTTACGTCAGCAACGCCAACGATTGCAACGACGCCAACGCCAACGTTAACCCCGGTGCAATTGAAGTTTGCAACGGTGTAGATGACGATTGCGATGGCCAAACGGACGAAAACATCGGTTCCACCTGGTACGCAGACGCGGACGGCGACGGTTATGGCAATGCCACAACGACACAAACGGCCTGCACGCAACCGGCAGGCTACGTCAGCAATGCCAGCGATTGCAACGACGCCAACGCCAACATCAACCCCGGTGCAATTGAAGTTTGCAACGGCGTGGACGACGATTGCGATGGCCAAACGGACGAAAACGTCGGCTCCACCTGGTACGCCGACGCGGACGGCGACGGTTATGGCAGTGCCACAACAACACAAACCGCCTGCACGCAACCATCAGGCTACGTCAGCAACGCCAGCGATTGCAACGACGCCAACGCCAACATCAACCCCGGTGCAATTGAAGTTTGCAACGGTGTAGATGACGATTGCGATGGCCAAACGGACGAAAACGTCGGCTCCACCTGGTACGCCGACGCGGACGGCGACGGTTATGGCAATGCTTCAACAACACAAACCGCCTGCACGCAACCATCAGGCTACGTCAGCAACGCCAGCGATTGCAACGACGCCAACGCCAACATCAACCCTGGCGCAATTGAAGTTTGCAACGGCGTGGACGACGATTGCGATGGCCAAACAGACGAAGGCGCTGCCTGCGGTACGGATGCCGATGGCGACGGTTATACCATTGAGCAAGGCGATTGCAACGACGCAAACCCAAATATTCACCCGGGCGCGGCTGAAACTTGCAACGGCGTGGACGACGATTGTGACAGTCTGGTTGATGAAACCACGCTGACGATTGACCCGATTGTAGTGACCCATATCGCATGTACAGGTGGGAATACTGGTGCAGTGGACATCACGGTGAGCGGTGGCGAACCCGGCTATACCTACCAATGGTCGAACAACCGAACTACGCAGGATCTCGTCAACGTGGGGGCGAATACTTACGCTGTCACTGTCACAGACGCAAACGGCTGCACGGCAATGGCTTTGGCAACCGTGAACCCCAAGTTTGCATTGACATTGAGCAAAACGAACACCACCTGCAATGGCGGCGCTGACGGCACAGTCACCGCCAGCCCAACGGGCGGAACCCCGGGGTACACTTACCTCTGGAATACCGGAGCGACTACCCAAAGTATAGAAAATCTTGCGCCGGGTTCTTACTCTGTTACGGCTACTGATGCCCTGGGTTGTTCCCGCGTTAAATCCATTTCCGTGGGCCAGCCGGCAGCGATCAGCGTAAGCGGAACCGTGCAAAACGTTACCTGCAACGGTGCAGCCGACGGCAGCATTACCATCAGCCATAACAACGGTACAGCGCCGTTTACCTATGCCTGGAGCGATGGCGCTACGACTATGGATCGCGCAGATATTGGCCCCGGCGCCTACACGGTATCTGTGACAGACGTGAACGGGTGTACCCGAAGCAAAACCTTCAATGTTACCGAACCTGCCGAATTGGCCTTGAGTTTTTCAGTAAAACAGGTGACTTGCAACGGCGCGGCAGATGCCCGGATCACAACTACGGTAACCGGCGGCACGAAATTCCCGAATGCGGCACTTTGCAACGGCGAACGCTACTGCTACACCTGGAGCAACGGTGCCACCTCCCGCAACCTGACCGATTTGACGCCCGGCGTTTACGGTCTGACGGTAACGGACGTGCGTGGTTGTGCCATAACGGGTACTGTGACGATTACAGAGCCCGAGGTACTGGAGATCACAGAGGTGAACATCATGGCTTTACCCAATGGAAAATACCAGTTGACGATAAGCTCGACGGGTGGAACAGCACCCCACAAGTACCGCCGTATCCCCGGTGGCGGGTACCAGACGTCCAATGTATTGAACAACGTCCCGGCGGGCAGCTACCAGATCGTGGTGCGCGATGCCAACCTCTGTACCGATACCCTGGAGGTCAGCGTTCCTGGTGGGGAGAGCATGAGTATTGCAGTACCGGAAGCTGATGCAGTAGTCGAAAATTCAAGCGACGAGGCGCCGTCCTTGTTCCCAAACCCTGCTGTTGGTTTGTTTCGGGTGAAACTTCCAGACATGCCTGAAAATGGATTCATTCGCATTTTTGACCTGAGCGGGCGGGTGGCTTTGGAACAAAAACTGCTGCCGGATATGGATTTGTACGAGTTCGACGCATCCGGATGGCAGGCGGGTATTTACTTAGTCTACATCCAGTCGGAACGCGAAAAGCAAACCTTGCGCCTGGTGGTTACGGAGTAATTGAGGATAGGAGTCTGTTAAACATGAGTCATGCGAATCAGGGGCTAAATTAAATGTTTTGTATGCCCCGTGCTTTTTTAATGGATAAAGGGAGTTTTACGCCTAAAGTCGCCACAAAACCGGGTGGCGCGGAGTTCCACGGAGTAAAGGGAGTCTCGCGGAGTAAAGCCACTCTGTGAGACTCCCTTTACTCCACGAGACTCCGCGCCATATTGGAGTCCTAAGACGCTTCTGCGTCTTCTGTGATATTGCTGGTGTTCAAAAAACATCAATATAGCCCCTGATTCGCATGAGTCATCCCTACTTTTCTTCCTCTTGCTCCCTCGGAAGAGTTGTTTTCGGCACGGGCGACAAAGCTATTTCCTGCCTTTTGAGCCACGGAGCCACTGACCCTGCCGAGGCCGTACCTCACTCCAAAATCTTAAACGTCGTCCGCCGGTTCGCCTGGTGTTCTTCTTCCGTGCAGCGGGCGCAGAGACAGTTCACCTCCAATTGATTTTCGCCGTAGCCGCGTGCAATGAGGCGGGTGGCGTCAATGCCTTTGGTGATGAGGTAGTCTACGGCCGATTGGGCGCGGCGCTGCGAAAGCTGTTCGTTGTAGCTGTCGCCGCCACGGCAGTCGGTGTGGGAAGACAACTGGATGCGGATTTCGGGGTTGAGGCGCAGGGTTTCGGTGAGGGCGTCCAAGGTGGGCTTGGCGTCGTTGCGGATGTCCCACTTATCGTAATCGTAGTAGATGTTTTCGAGGCGGATTTCTTTATCGAGGTAAATCCGGTCGAGCACAATTTCTAATTCAAAGCGCTGTACCGGGTTGGCCGGGTCTTTGCCGATGCCTTTGGTGGAAAATGCCGCTTTGTTGTTGAGGTAGTTTTCGGCGGAAGCCAAAAAATTGTAATCCATGTTTTCGTTCAGCTCCAGCGTAAACAGCCCTTCTTCGCTCACTGTGACCGTTTTTTTCTCTTTGCCGAAGCGGATTTCCACTTTCGAACCTGGCAATGCCTTGCGGCCCAGCACGCGGCTGTTGGGGTTGCCCGGCTCTTCAAAGATTTTCTCCAGTACGAAGCCGTCGAGGATCATTTTGTATGCCAAATTTTTCAGTTTGGTGGAATCCACCGGCGGAGCAGGCGGAGGCACGCGCTTTTCAAAGCGGTAGAGGTCGTCGCTGCCCGCGCCACCCTGGCGGTTGGAGCTGAAATAACCCGTCTGGAGCACGTCTTTACCCAGTGTCGCGTTTCGGTCAATGATGAACCCGAAGTCGTCGCCACCCGAATTCACCGGCAGTTTCAGATTATAAGCAGGCGCCCAGGAGCCGTTGCTCATTTTGTAGGTTCGGAAAACATCCAATCCGCCCATCCCGATGTGGTAATCGGAAGAGAAGTAGAGCGTATCGCCATCCACGGACGGGAATTTTTCGTTGCCCGGCGTATTGATGCTTCTGCTCATCAATTCCCCAATGCCCCAGCCATCGGCGGTGCGGGTAGAGACCCAGATGTCGTAGCCGCCCCAGCCTTCGGGGTGGTTGCAGGAAAAATAAAGTTTTTTACCGTCTGCAGAGATGGCCGGCTGACCGTAGTTGAGGTTTTCGCCTTCCAGCAGTTCTAACGGGCGCGCAGGCAACCAGGCGCCGTTTTTGATTTCGCTGAGCATAATTTTGCAGTACGCATCTTCCTTTTTCCCGCCGTAGCAGCGCGTAAAATACACTTCGGTCTGGTTGTTGTTGAACACAGCGGTGCCTTCGTTGTCGGTAGTATTCAGCGTTTCGCTGAACGAACTTACCACCCCACCCGAAGCGTCGGCGATGTAAAGGTCGGAAAAAGCATTGCCCGTCCAGTTGTAGGTATCATCGCCGGTGCTATTTTTTCGGTCGGAGGTAAACACCAACTGGTTGTCTTTGAACAGCGCCGGCGCGTAGTCGGCCACCGGGGAGTTGAAAGGCAGTGGCTCTACCGCGTATTCTTTGGTTTTGGTTTGTTTCCAGCCCAGCGCATTTTCGCAGGCGTTGATTTCGCGGCGGTATTCGTAGGGGCTGCCGATCTCAATGCCGAGGTCTTTGAAGGCGCCCATGGCCTCTTCGTATTGCTCGGCCTGCTTCAGGGCGAAGGCGTATTCGCGCAGCGCATCTAACCCGGCCTGGTTGTCGTAGGCAGTGCGGAACCACTGGATAGATACGTCGCTTTTGCCCAATTCTTTGTAGGAAAGCCCCATCAAATAAGCGATTTTCCCTTTTTCGAGGCGGGTTTTGGCTTTGTTGTATTCTTTTTGCAGCAGGCCGGTCGCCACCGCGTATTGCTTGCGGTCGAAGGCCGTGCGGCCGTCGCGGATTTTTTGTGTGTAATTGCAGGCAACCAACAGGGCCAGCATCAGCAGAACGAGGAGTCGGGTAGTTTGTCCGGGCATCTGGTAAGGATTTTGAACCTTGAAGATATGGAAAATAACGCTTGTGGTGGGGGCTTTGTTGCTGATGGGGGTGTTGGAGTTGTCGGTGTCGGTCTGCAAACCGACATACATAAAATTCGTAAAATCAGGAAAAATAAAGTGCAAAAGAAACCAAATTATGTTTATATTTGTATAATATTTGCAAAATTTAAAAGAATTGAACATGGTGCTCGAATTCAAAGTTTCCAATTTCCGCTCCTTCAAAACAGAACAAGTGTTTTCTTTTGTAGCTGAAACCACGAAAAGCAAGCCAAATAATGTCTTTGAGGCCCAGCTCCCCAAAGGCACTTCTGTTCGGCTACTCAAATCAGCAGTCATTTATGGCGCGAATGCTTCAGGCAAAAGCAACTTTCTGCAAGCTTTTTATGCTTTGCGCAGATTGGTAACCACTTCTGATTCAAATAAAATAGATCAACCCATTGACGTTTATGAACCCTTTTTACTGGATAAAACTTCGGATGGCCAGCCGACCAAATTTGAAATTACTTTCATTGGAAAAGACTCCGTTAAGTATCGTTATGCCATAGCGTACACCAGGCAAAATATTGTCCATGAAGTTCTGGATTACTATCCCAATGGGCAAGTAGCCAACTTATTCACAAGGGATGTATCTTCCGGGGATTATCATGAGATTAGTCCTGGAAAAAAATTAGCAAGAATTGGCTGGCCACACAAAACCCTCGTAAACCACCTTATCTTATCGAGATTTGGTGGATTGGAACCTCATGAACAATTGAACGACATATATCGTTTTTTTGATAACATAAACATTGCGAATGCTTTAGACCCAATTAAAATCTCTTCATTGGTTGAAAAATTAGGAAAAGAGATTAGCAAATCAGAAAACCGGGAGTTTGCAGATCGCCTCAGCCGTTTGATAAGAGTCGCTGACACTAATGTTGAAGAAATCACCATAGGCAAAGCGCCAATTGCTAAAGAGCTTGAATCAATGCTAACTGAAAACCCGCAGCTTTCAGATGTTGCGCGGGAAAGGCTTACCACATCTTATACTCGTTTCCAAGTTTTGGGAAAACATCGCGTTTACCACGAAGGCAAAGAAGCTGGAACCATTGACCTGGATTTCAAAAAAAATATTTCAGTCGGTACCAACGCGATGTTTGCTTTAGGCGGTATGATTCTCAAGCAGTTTGAAAAAGGAGGTTTGGTTGTATTTGATGAATTGGACAATAGTCTGCATCCAAAAATCACTCGTTTCTTCATCCAGCTTTTTCACAACCCCAATATTAATAAAGCCAACGCACAGATCATTTTTTCAACCCATGAGCCATTATTGATGGACAAAGACATGTTTCGTTCTGATCAAATCTGGTTTACTCAAAAAAATCGCTTTGGCGAAACTGAACTTTACTCGGCTCAGGATTTTGATGGCGTTCGGGAAGATATTCCTTTTGATAAGTGGTACATGGCCGGCAAATTTGGAGCACTTCCTAAAATTCTGGAAAGCGAATTCACATTCTGACGCTTATGGCAGTGATCAAAAAAGGCAGGCCATTCGAGCGTAATATGTTGATTGTATGTGAGGATACGAATACAGCACCTAACTATCTTTCTCCTTTAAAAGACCTGTCCATTTCACACCAGTGTTGGGATTATATCGAGATTTATCCAAAGCCTCCCATAGAATCGGAGCGCGAGATTGCGCAAGCCGCTGTCAATCCACACAAAACAGGTCGAAAAAAACGGCAATTTGAAACGACTGGTAACGATGATGAATGGATGACTTTGGAATTGGAAAAAGAATACCTGGAACAACCCGTTTGTTATGTAAAGACTGCACAAAAAGCCCTCGAAGATGGTTCTTATGCGGAAGTATGGGCTGTATTTGATTTGGATGGGCATACAGGACATGCACGCGCCGCAGCCTTGGCTTTGATCCCGATTAACGGGCAAACAGTCAATATAGCATTTTCCAGCCGCTCAATAGAACTATGGTTTTTGTTGCATTTTGGACAATATGGCCAGGCTTTTCAGAAAACTTCCTGCAAAAAAGATGATGGAGGTCGCGAACAGCACTGCAATGTTGAAATACTTTGCACTAATGAAGGCCGTGGCGAGTGCCTCTCCGGCTTTTTAAGGAGGAATACCTTGCTTACCAATTATCTGAAAAATGACACTGAAATCTATCATTTACTTGAGCCACATCTATTTGAAGCCTTTCAAAATGCAAATTGGCTAAGAAGTCAGTATGAGCCCAACATACCTTTTTTTGAACGCAATCCTTATACTTCTATGGACATGCTGGTGAAAAGGATGTTGAGGATTATGATTCCTGGAGATCAAATACAAATAGGTGGGTTTAACCTTAGATTGGAGCAGATTTTTCCAACTATTTGCTTAGTCATGGAAAATTGTAGCAAAAAGAGACAAGTGATCAGAAAAGATCATTTCGGGGTTTGGGATCAAAACAATGTGGAAATAGAATTTAATTTCGAGTGTCCAAAGGCAGTATGGGAAGAAGGAGAATCTAACCCAGTTGAACTTAGAATTGATTATAAAATTGAAGATGAGCAAGTTATCTGGTTAAAGTATCCTAAAGACAATGAGGCCAACTTTATTCGGATCCGTTTTACCACAATCTGATAAGACTCAATAATCAAATGTAACCCCCTGAAGTTACAAGAGCCACCCCCGAAAATCGGAGATGGCTCTTATTACTTCATTATCTCAAACCAATCAGCCAATTATTTAGCCTTGGCCGTCGCTTTAGTCGTTGTTTTTTTAGGCGCGTGCACAATTTCCGCATTTTTGTCGCGAGTGAAGTCATACATCAGTGCCGTTGCTACGTACACCGAAGAGTACGTACCGGCGAGGATACCAGCCAACAAAGCAAAAGCAAAACCTTTGATGCTGGCGCCACCGAAGAAGAACAGTACGATCACCGTGAACAAGGTCGTTGCAGAGGTAAGCGAGGTACGGCTCAGGGTGACGTTCAGCGCGCGGTTGATGATGTCTTTACGCGAGCCTTGCGTGTGCAAGCCCAAATATTCGCGAATCCGGTCAAATACAATCACCGTATCGTTCACCGAATAACCAATCACGGTCAGGATGGCCGCAATAAATGCCTGGTCAATCTCCAGCGAGAAGCCGGCGATGCCGTGGAACAGCGAAAACAAGCTCAATACAATCAGCGTATCGTGGAACAAAGCAGCCACGGCGCCCATACTGTATTGCCACTTGCTAAAGCGGATGAAGATGTAGAGGAAGATCAGCAACAGGGCAGAACCCAAGGCCCAGAAGGCGCTGCGCGTGATGTCGTCGGCGATGGTCGGGCCCACTTTGCTCGAACTTTCGATGTGCGTACCTGCACCATCAGCAGCTTTGAATTGTTCGAAGTCCAAATTGCCACCCGACAATTTGTTTACGCCTTCGTAAAGCTGCTTCATGACCACGTCTGCCGGTTCAACGCCATTGATGGGTTCTGTATCGTTGATCAGGTAATCTGTTACAACGTTGTAGGTGTTTTCTGTATCAATCGCCTTTACCAACGGCGCTTTGCCGTCGAATACCGGCGCTAATGCCTGGCGCACTTGTTCGGCTTCTACCCTTTGGCTGTTGTCGAACGCAATGTTGTAGGAGTAACCACCTTTGAAATCAACGCCCAGTTCAAATCCGCGGGTAAAGAAGGAGATCAACCCGATGAGGGTGATGGCCGCCGAAAACATATACGCATATTTGCGGTACCCCAACCAGTCGAAATTGACTTTGCTGAGGGCATTTTTTGTCGGAGCAGTAGAAAAAGTAATAGACCTGCCTTTGCCCAACCAGTAATCAAACATGAGGCGGGAGATCAATACTGCGGTAAACATCGTGCAAAGTACGCCAATGATCAGCACCACTGCGAACCCTTTAATAGGGCCAAGGCCGAAGTAGGCCAATACCATCGCAGATAAGATGGTGGTCACGTTGGAGTCAATGATGGCGGAATAGGAATGCCTGAACCCTTCTGAAACGGCTGTGCCAAGGGCTTTACCTTCCCGAAGTTCCTCTCGTATGCGCTCGTAGATGATTACGTTGGCATCCACCGCCATACCCATGATCAGTACGATACCGGCAATGCCCGGCAGGGTGAGTACAGTGCCATAAGAAGCTAAGGCGCCAAAGATGAAAAAGACGTTCAGGAACAAGGCAATCACGGAAATAATACCGCCGCCGCCGTAGTAGAAGATCATGAAAGCCAGTACGATCAGGAAGCCAATGATCATGGCCGTCATACTCTTGCTGATGTTTTCAGCGCCAAGCGAAGGGCCTACCAATGATTCCTGAATGATTTTTGTCTCGGCAGGTAAACTACCGATTTCGAGGATGCTGGCTAAGTCGGTCGCTTCCTCAACGGTGAAGTCGCCGGTAATTTGCGAGTCGCCGGAAGGAATCGGGTTTTGAACGCCCGGCGCCGACACGATTTCGTTGTCGAGCAGGATGGCGATTTCGCGGTTGTTGTCAGCGGCCGCTTTTTCCGTCATCTTTCTCCAGATGCGGATGCCGTCGCCTTCCATTTTCAGCGAAACGCTCATCTCACTGTTGGTCTGATTGAGCGAGGTACCGGCCTGACTGATGAAATCGCCAGTGAGCGGCGCTTTGCCGTCCGGTTCCATTTTGAGGGCATATAGTTCGTAATCTTCCGTTAATTCTTTGGTTTCAAAGTCTTTAACTGGTTTGCGGCTCCAACGGAAGAATGCATCGCGGGGGAATAAGTTTTTAATGTCTTCCCGGTTCAGGAAGCTATCTATACGGGCGAGGTTGTTTTCCGTTGCCGTTCCCATCACAGCAGGGCCAAAAGCACGCGAGCCGGCGCCATTGAGGGTAAAAAGCTCGAATAGCGGACCGCGTTGCAGGGTATTTTCCGGCTTGTAGATGGTGTCAAAGCGCTCAACCTGTTTGGGCATCACAACAGCCCCGGTCGTATCTTTTACAAAAGTCGTATCAATCCGCTCAATTTCGCGCGACACTGGCTTCGAGCCGCCTTCCGTCACGGTCAGGCGCTCGTTTGCAGCTAAGAATGCATCCTGAATACCTGCGTCGGAGGTGCGGTAAACATTGTAGAATTCCAATTTTGCAGCAGCCTGCAGGAAGTTGCGGGCGCGTTCCGGGTTGTCAATGCCGGGCAATTCTACCACGATGAGGTCGCGCTCGGCGTCGAGGAATACGTTTGGTTGGGTAACGCCAAGTTTGTCAATCCTTTGTTTGAGCAGCTCGAATGTGCGTTTTACGGCTTCATCAGCCCGGCTGCGCAAGGCAGAAATTACGTCGCCATCGTTGCTTTCAAAGTTGATCTCGTCGCGAAGCTCTGCGTTTTTGTAAAAAAGAGCCGCCAATTTTTTTCCGTTGGCTACTTTGGCGTATTCGGTGGCAAAAAGCGTGATATAGTCTGCCTGGCCAGATTTTTGCGCAGTAGACGTATTCGTGAGGGCTTGCGCCAATGCCGGATCCTGGCTGTTACCGGCCAATGCCTTGATGAAATCTTTCAGATCCACCTGCATGATGATGCTCATCCCGCCTTTGAGGTCGAGACCGAGTGCCAACTGGCGAGCCTTAAGCTGCTGGTAGGTGAACGACAAAAATGGCCGCCAGTCTACAACCAGTTTATTGGAAATGGAGTCCAAATACTCCGCGCGTTTCACCTTGAACACCGCCTTCTTCTGGAGTTCGTCCTGAACATTATTGGACGCTGCCTGCGCATAGGCATCCGCTTTTCTTTCTGCCCTGGAAGTAGGGTAAATTAAAGCGTACTGCACTAAGGTCACCAACGTCATGACGATGAGGAAGAACTTCACAATCCCTTTGCCTTGCATGACTTATCGTAATTTTGCATTTTGAAGATCAGGGGGCGCATCCTGTCGTTCTCGCGCCTTCCCTCTGAAAAAACTGCGCAAATATAGAATTTTTGCGGTAGCGTAAAGCACTTTTTTTATCTTTAACCAAAACAGCGTGAACAAGTGGCACTTTTTTTGCCGAAAATTCTACCACCCCATCCGCTCCTGAAGCCCCTGAATATGCGCCAAATGGTGCCGGCTATGCCAATCGTAGAGCGCCAGAATGCCATCCACGCGAAACGCGCGGGTGTAAGCAGGGTGCAAAAATTCGCGCGCCCATTGCTCCGCATCCAACCCGCGCAACAGCGTCACCCAGCGCAGGTGCAGGTATTTGAGCAATTCCAGCGACCACTCCACCGGGGCATTTTTACCGTCGGGCAGTTCGGCCCAGTGATTTTCTTCGTAAGGTTTGATGGTGGGTACGTCTTCTGTCAGCGCCAGTTTGATGCGGATAAACGCATTCGCATGGCTGTCGGCAACGTGGTGAATCAACTGCCGCACCGTCCAGCCGCCGGGGCGGTAAGGGGTGTCTAATTGAGTCTCTGACCAGCCTGCCACGGTGTCGCGGATTTGTTGCGGCAAAGCCTCAATAGTGGCGATGTAGCGCTCCAGATCGTCGGCAGTTACCGCCTCCGGCCTTTTGAAGCGCCCGACCGGGTAGCGCAACGGCTCTAATTCCTGTTCACTTAAAGTTGCCATAGTTTTTTTCTATTGCTGAATAGGGAGGTCGTTTCGACTCCGCTCAACGACCGGGCGTTTCGACTTCGCTCAACGAACGATCATTGAGCGGAGTCGAAATGACCGAACGGGAGGTCAAATTTCCGAAAAAAATGGCAAATTTCCTACTTGACTTTTCCATAAAAGATGATTAGCTTTGTAGGTGCCGATGTGATTCAACAGAAGGCGTTAAAAAAACGAAGTATTGCCCTGCCTTTGGGCTTGCGGATGCGACAGCGTAAAACTAAACTTTCTCTCCAGCGTCTGTTTTGCCCGGAGTTTATTTAAGCCGGTATCCTGCCGGGAAACAAAAAGGGTTTCAACCACACGGTTGAAACCCTTTTTTATTTCCTACTTGGTGTCTGCGATATAGTCGAATGTCTGTTCTTTAGAGTTCGAGAGCAAGGCATGCGAAGGCCCAAAAGTGGGAGTTTACTCGCGTAAATGACCAATTTTGGGCCTTCGCATAACGCAGCTATCGGACTATAAAGACAGACACCCCTCCAAAATCTGCTCGGCATGTGATTTCGATTTCACGTTGACAATCACCTGTTCGATCACCCCTTTCGCATTGATCACAAAGGTGCTGCGCAGCACGCCATCGTAGTGAACGCCGAACAGCACTTTTGGCCCCCAGGCGCCATAAGCGTTGGTGATTTTCAGGTCTTTGTCGGCAAGTAACGGGAAAGGCAGGCTGTATTTTTTGATAAAATGCTGGTGCTTTTTTTCGCTGTCGGGGCTGACGCCAAGCAGTTCGAAGCCTTTTTCGCGCAGCAATTCGTAGTTGTCGCGCAGGTTGCAGGCTTCTGTGGTACAGGTCGGTGTGTTGTCGGCAGGATAAAAAAAGAGGATCAGTTTTTTGCCTTTGTAGTCGGCTAAGGATATTTTTTCGCCTTGTTCGTTCACTCCGGAGAATTTTGGAGCGCGGTCGCCTTTTTTTAGTGTGATCATAATTTTTTTATTCGTGAATCGTGAGTCCTCCTTCTTTCCAGGTTCTTACCCGGTAGCTTGTCCTGTCATGGCTGTCGTTTCCCCCATAAATGAGCGTTTTGGCTTTGACCTTTCCCTTACTGATTTCCGAAAAGTAATCCATCCCATTGAACAGCTTAGGAAGGATGGTTTGGGTGGATTTGATTTCAAAAACATCGAATCCGCCACCCCGTTTGGTTAGCAAATCTATCTCATGTCCATGAGAATCTCTCCAAAACCAGTAGTCTTGTAATTGATACTGATGGTGGTTCTTTTTCAATATATCCGCTACAACCAAATTTTCGAACAGGCTGCCAATGAGTGAAGGGTCGTCGAGGTCACTCGTCTGCCGCAGGCCAAGTAGGAAAGAGGCCAACCCTGTGTCATAAAAATAGAGCTTGGGCGCTTTGATGATGCGCTTGTTGAAGTTTTCATAATAAGGGGGCAAGAGGTGTACAATAAAGCTACTTTCCAGAATGGAGAGCCAGGACTTGGCCGTAGGCTGCGAAATACCACAGGCTAACGCCAGATTACTGAGGTTGAGCAACTGGCCGATCCTTGCTGCGCACAAGCCAATAAAACTACGAAACAAGCGCATGTCATGAATATTCGCCAATGCACTCACGTCGCGGTCAATATAAGTTTGAAGGTAGTTGGCATAAAATACGGCAGGATTAAGATCCCGGTCATAGATGGCTGGATAAAAACCTTTGATAATCAAATCTTTCCACACGGATGGCAGCAAATGCGCATCAGAAAGTTCCTCAGAATCAAAAGGCAATAGTTTGAACAGCGCAACCCTGCCTGCCAGGCTTTGGGTGATGCGTTCCAGTAAATGAAAATTCTGTGAACCGGAAAGGATGAACTGCCCCATCAAGCCGCTCGCATCTACTTTGGTTTGAAGATAGGAAAACAGGGTAGGGACACGCTGCACTTCATCAAAAATGACCAGACCATCGTATTTCGCTAAAAATCCATTGGGATCCTCTTCTGCAAAAAAACGTTCATCTGTATTTTCAAGCGAAACATAGCGATACTCTGGAAAGAGTTCTTTTAACAAAGTCGTCTTTCCTGACTGCCGCGGACCCGTAATTGCCAGTATCGGGTACCCTGACAAAAGCGAGCGAATAGGGCCTTCTATCTGGCGTTTGACAAAGCTCATTCTTGATGATCATTTGATGCAAAAATAAGCTAAATTTTGAAATAACACAGTGATTATTTTGAAATTACACACCATTTGGTTTGAAATTACACACCGTTTGGTTTGAAATCGCACAGGAGTGAGGTTATCCTCAACCGCGATAATGACTACTTCCGATATTTCGAAAAACATGCCTGCCCCTGCACACTGAAAAACGGCCAACTACTTCACAAACTTCCCCTCAAACACCCGCTCATTCCCCAGCGCATCGCTCACATGGAGGCAAAGCTGGTGCTCGCCCGTAGGCAATTTCGGGTCGAACCAGTGGTACAGCAGGCTGCTTTTGGCGTCGAATTCCATCAGCACCCATTTCCCGTCTATGTATGCGCGGTATTGGAGTCCCTTGACGTTGGGGGCAACGGAGTAGTTGTCGCTGATTTTGAACGACATGCGCTTAAGCGTTTTCATGTCGTACTGGAATTTGGACGGCGTGATCCAGGGCGGCACGGTGTCGGTCATGATGCAATAATCGCCCAGACTGCGGATTTCGGTATGCATCCAGCCGTCAGTTTTCCAGGTTCCGCCGCAGTTGGTTGCGCCGCCGTTGCTGCGCCGCTGGCCGATAAATGCTTTGCGCTGCAAATGTGCCGGCAAAACAGAGTCGGGGCGCAACGCGAGCGGAAAAAAATCGTGTACCGGCGTGCGCGCGCGGTGCAGGTGGTGGAGCGCCGAATAGACATTGCTGGCAGTAACCCGGCTTTTATGGTATTTGAAATAGACATTTTCATAAAAAGTGCCTTCCCGGAAGCGCACCTGGATGCCGTCGGATTCAAAATCTGCTTTTTGATGGTAAGGCAATTTTTGCGCATAATCGCCTTTTTCGGGGGTAGTAGCCGGGGCTTTGTATTTCACCCAAAAAATCAATTTCGAGCGATTACCCGCAATATCCGTGGCCACGAGCGCAATTTTGGTGGCTTTCCCCGGGCGCAGGGCAACCACGCCGTCGTTCAGGCGCTGTTTGTAAATGGGCAGGCAATTGCCCGGCAGCACGTAGCTGCGATAAAAGTAGCTGTTGCGCGCCACTTGTTCCTCGTAGTCTAAATGCGCATTCAGGTAGCGGGTATCGTTGTAACTGAAGTTTTCCATGTCAAACCGGTAGCTGAGGGTATCATTGCGGTAAAGCTGCAGGCTGTAGATGCCATTTTTATTGTTCAATCCATTCATGAAATCGTACACCTTCAATCCGAAAGCTGCGCGGGGCGAAGTGACGGTAAGCGTATCGCCTTTGACTTTGTAATTTTTAGCGCCCTTGGGTTTGATGATGGTATAAATTTTGCTGTTCATGGTTTCGTGCTGCGTGTTGAGGCCGTAAGTTTTCACCTCGTACATGCGCGGCGCGGTGGTGTCGTTGACTTTGAAGCCGAACAGCATGGGGTTCACCAGTTCATCCGTTTTGGTGTCCCGGATCTCAAAGTGCAGGTGTGCCCCGCGCGACCCGCCGGTATTGCCGGTGGCGCCGATGCGGTCGCTTTTTTTGAGGGGAAAAACCGCACTGGATGGCCGGAGGTCTACCTCGAAACGCTCCTGGTCGTACTGCATTTTTTTTACATACGCGGCAATTTCCGGGTTGAACCGGCTCAGGTGCGCATACTGGCTGGTGTAGCCGTTGGGATGGGTGATGTAAATGGAATTGCCGTAGCCGCTGGCTTGCACCCGGATGCGCGAAACATAGCCGTCTGCGATGGCGTACAGGGGCGTACCTTCGGGGCCGCGAATGTCCAAACCCGCATGGAAATGGTTGGGGCGCAACTCCCCGAACGTAGCCGTCAACTGGATCGGCCCGTCAATCGGGGACCGAAAATACCCAACCGGATACAAACTGTTTTCGGAGTGCCGAAAAGCTATCGTCAGCAAACTGATGATCAAAAGGAGCGTGATTTTAAATCGCATAACAAGCATATTTTTCGAAACATCATTGATGAATGATGATTGATCAATGATGATTGATGATGTGGAATTCCGTATTGATCCATGTTTTCGGGGTCGCGTCCATTATCAATCATGTAATCATCAATCATCAATCATCAATAAAAAAAATAATCAGCAGAGGTAATACCTTTTTGGAAAGGTGTCACCCCGTCTACAGTCCACCCCCGCTATCGCGGGGCAAGCTGTCCATCGTCCAGCGCCCAATCCACGTTTCTTCTTTTTCATTGAGTTTCAGCAAATCCAAAAACTGTTCGCGGTCAATGGCACGGGCGCCGAGGCTGCCCAAGTGATTGGTTTCTTGCTGACAATCAATTAATTGAAATCCTTTTTCGGTCAAAAGTTTCACTAAGGTAATAAAACCAAACTTGGAAGCATTGGCTTCCAGCGCAAACATAGATTCTCCAAAAAAAACCTTGCCCAACGACAGCCCGTACAAGCCGCCGACTAATGCTTCGCCTTTCCAGACTTCCACAGAATGTGCAAAACCCATTTTGTGCAGGCGGGTATACGCCTTAATCATGTCTTCAGATATCCAGGTTCCCCCACTCCTGCCCCGATGCCCGCTGCTTCCGCAAAGTCGCATGACCGCTTCGAACTGCTGATCCAGCGTGACGGTAAACTTTTTTTGGTTAAAGTAAGGCCGCATACTGTGCGATACCTTCAACTCGTCTGGAAATAATACAAACCGGGGATCCGGCGACCACCACAAAATGGGTTCGCCTTCATTAAACCAGGGAAAGATGCCCATTCGGTACGCTTCCAGCAAGCGCACTGCCGACAAATCGCCGCCCACTGCCAGAATGCCGTAATCGTCGGTTAAGGACGGATGCGGAAACGCAATGGTTTTTTCAGCAAGATAAAAATAGGGCATGTCGGCGCTTCTGACAATGATGGATATTTACTGTGCTGCCAAAAATATTCGATATTTTCGGAACGCCCCATTTTTTTTTGAATGTTTAACAGGATTGAAGATATAATAAGGTTAAAGTAGAAAGGAGAAAGAGGGGCACGTTCACGATTAAATTGGCAAATTCGCAAGTTTTCCAAATTGCCTACTTGCGAATTTGCCTACTTGCCCACTTGCCCTACTTTAACCTTGATCCTTGATTCTCTCCACCATCATCTTCGCCGCCCGGGCAGAGGCGCCTGCCGTACCAAGTTGTTCCCGCAATTCGGCGTATCCCGTTTGGATGGATTGGGCGGCAGCCGGATCGAGCAGGCGGCGCAATTCAGCGCTGATGTTGTCGGCATTGCAATCATCCTGAATCAGTTCCTCCACCAATTTTCGGTTCACAATCAAATTGACCAACGAAATAAAAGGCACGTTCACCACGCGGCGCGCAATCCAGTAGGAGAGCTTGCCACCCCGGTAGCACACCACTTCCGGCACGCCAAACAAGGCTGTTTCCAGCGTTGCCGTACCGGAGGTGACCACAGCAGCCTTTGCTTGCCGCAATAAATCATACGTGCGATTCCGGATCAGGGTTACCTGTTGGCCCGCTTTTGTTGCTGCGAGTAGTTGATGGTAAAAATCTTCGGGAATGGCCGGCGCACCGGCAATGACAAAGTGATAATCGGGAAACCGGGGAATGACTTCCAGCATCAGCAGCAGAATCCGGCTGATTTCCTGGCGCCGGCTGCCGGGCAGCAAAGCAATCAAAGGCCGGTCAGGAAGGTGGTATGCTTCCCGCAAATCGGAGTCGTTTGGGTGTTGATCCACCACATCCAGCAACGGGTGCCCGGGGAAATCTACTTCGTAGTCGTATTTTTGATAAAAAGCTTGCTCAAACGGCAAAATGACGTACATGCGCTCCACGGCGCGGCGAATGATTTTCACCCGGCTGCTGTGCCAGGCCCAAAGCTGTGGGGAAATGTAGTAAAAAACGCGCAGCCCCTGCGTTTTGGCCCATTCGGCAATGCGCAGGTTGAAACCCGGATAGTCAATTAAAATGAGGACATCGGGCTGGTATTGCAAAATATCGCTTTTGCAGAACCGCATGTTGTGCAGGATGGTCGGCAGGTTTTTGATCACTTCCACAAAACCCATGAACGCAAGGTCGCGGTAGTGCTTCACCACGTTAGCCCCTGCTGCCTGCATGAGGTCGCCGCCCCAGGCCCGGATGTCCGCCTCGGGGTCTTCCGCACGCAGCGCCCGGACGAGGTTGCTGCCGTGCAGGTCACCGGAAGCTTCGCCGGCTATCAGGTAGTATCTCATTGGAACTACTCCGGTTCAAACCCGAGAATAATGTTAAAATCTCCCATATTGCGCAAGCTGCGTTCGCCGCCTTTGTCGAAACCAACGCCGTAGTCGAAGCCCAAAACACCGAACATGGGCAGGAATACCCGTAAGCCTAAACCGGCTGATCTACGGATGTCGAACGGGTTGAAGTCGCGCGTTGTGCGCCAGGAGTTCCCACCCTGCGCAAAAGCCAGCACATAGATCGTGGAACTTGGGTTGAGCGACAACGGGTAGCGCAATTCCAGGGTAAATTTATCGTACAACGGCGTCGCAGAAGTGCCGCCGGTTGGGTCAACGTTCGCCGGCAGGTCGGCCACTTCATAGCCGCGCAGCGAAATGATGTCTACGCCCGCGAAGCCGAATTGCTGGTTGTTGATGCCGTCGCCGCCAAGCTGGAAGCGCTCGAAAGGCGAAGTGCCAATTTCGTTGTTGTAAGAACCGAGAAGTCCCATTTTAACGCTGGCTTTCAAGACCAATTTGCCGACGACCGGTTGGTACCATTCTGCATTGAACGTCCACTTGTGGTATTCCAACCAGCGGAATTTTTCCGTTTCCGGCAGATCGCCGTAGTCTTTTTTGCTAAACAGCGAATACGGTGGCGTCAACTGCACCGACAACGAGATGCTCGATCCGTCACGTGGGAAAATCGGGTCGTTGATGGTCGAACGGGCGATGGTTTGTTTGATGCTGAAGTTGTTGTAGTTGCCTTCCGAAATCACAGCGCCGCGGTCGGTGCGGAACAAGCCCCGCGCCCAGTTGGTGAGTTGCAGGGTTTGAATATTGATGGCCGTGCTCGACACAAAGTTGTCATCCGGCCATTTCAGACGGGTTCCTAAGCTGATGGTACCCTGAATGATGTTGAAGCTCTGGTAAAAGTCGGTACCCCGGGTGCCATAAGCAAACCGGTTATAGAAGCCGGCTACGGTCAACGACATCGGCTTTTTGCCACCCAGCCACGGTTCGGTCAGTGAAACGTTGTAGGACTGGTAGAAATCGCCATTGGTCTGTGCGCGCAGGGAAAGGCGTTGGCCGTCGCCCTGTGGCAGCGGGTGCCAGGATTCTTTTTTGAAAAAATTGCGCAGCGAAAAGTTGTTGAACGACACGCCGAGGGTACCGATCACGCGGCGCTGACCACCCCAACCTGCCGAAAGTTCCAACTGGTCGGAAGGTTTTTCTTCCACTTTATATTCGATGTCTACCGTACCGCGCTCCGGATTCACCGGGGTATTGATGCCTAATGTTTCAGGGTTGAAGTAGCCGAGGTTGATGATTTCGCGCTGCGAGCGGATGATGTCCGAGCGGCTGAATTTATCGCCGGGGCGGGTGCGCAATTCCCGGCGAATCACGTGTTCGTGGGTGCGGTCGTTGCCTTTGATGATCACTTTGTCAATCGTAGCCTGCGGGCCTTCAAAAATGCGCATTTCTAAGTCAATCGAGTCGTTATCCACCGATACTTCGGTTGGTTCTACCTGGAAAAACAGGTAGCCGTTGTCCATGTAGAGCGTACTCACGTCGCGGCCATCCTGGCTGAACCGCAGGCGGTTTTCCAGCAATTCCTGGTTGTACACCGCGCCTTTTTCAATGCCCAGCACCGAAGAAAGCGTTGGCGTGTCGTAGATGGAATTTCCTTTCCACTCGATGTTGCGGAAATAATAGCGCTTGCCTTCGTTGACGGTAATGTGGATAAGCAGGTCGCCGTCTTCTTCACGCCAGATGCTGTCTTTTACGACCACCGCATCGCGGAAACCTAAGGTATTGTAGTATTGAACCAATTTCTTTTTGTCTTCAGCGTATTCGTTCCGCAGCAGTTTGGAGGAAGCGAAAATTTTCCGCTTCACTTTGGTTTTTTCAAATTTCTTGCGGAGTTTGCCGGCTTTCACGTTGTCGTTGCCGCTGAAGGTAATGTCCTGAATTTTAATGCGGTTACCTCGATCCACATTGAATACCAAGCCTACCGCATTGACCCGGGAAGTATCTGTTTCTTCCAGCACCGTCACCCGGGTATCGAGGTAACCTTTTTCAATAAAGTATTTTTCAATGCCTTTACTGGCGTTTACTTTCACGTTTTCGGTCACAATACCGCCTTTCAGCAGGTGCTTGTTGACCTCTTCATTCAGGTCGTCGTGGAAGGATTTTTTGGTGCCGGTGAAGGAGTGACGGGTCAATCTGGGGCGTTCCTGCACCACAATTTCCAAGAAAATGACATCGCCGATGGTCTTTTCTCTCAAAATTTCTACGCTTTCAAACAGGCGCAATTTCCAAAGCGCTTTAATGGCTTTGGGAATTTCCGGCCCCGGAACGCGAATCTTGTCGCCCACCCGAAGGCCGGCAATGCTGATGATGGCGTTGTCGTCGCTGTAATCCGCGCCGGTTACTTTTACGCCGCCCAGTTCGTATTCTTTGGGCTCGCTATAGTTGAAAACTTCTTCCTGTGCGAAGGAAAATATTGGGAGGAACAACAGGCTCCAAAAGGCAATGACTATTTTCTTCATCCTGGTATGTATGCGTTGGTTTCGCAAAACGCGCGGCAAAGGTACTTAGAAACTGATTGAAAACCCCTTTCAATATTCTAAAAGTGTCTTTTTGCCAACAGGTCGCCGTTTTGCAAAGGTTTCAGCGAATTGATGCACGGTGAAAAGAGTGGAGGGTGAGGGGAAAAGTTGTACGCTCGTCCCAAAAGATGTTACTTTTGTTACAATGGATGAAATTGGCAAAAGGCAACGGCCAGGCTACTCCTTGCAATTTTGCCCATTTGCCTTTTGCCAATTTGCCCTTTGCTCCATAAGTGCCAATCTTCAAATTTTCAAATTAACTAATTTTCAAATTGTCCAATGCCCGGCATCTACCTCCATATTCCTTTCTGCAAGCAGGCCTGTTACTACTGCAATTTCCACTTTTCCACTTCGCTGGGGCAAAAGGAAGGCTTGCTGAACGCCCTGTTGTGGGAATTGGAGCTCCGGCGCGACTACCTCGGAGACGTTCCGATCCAAACCTTGTACCTCGGTGGCGGCACGCCTTCTTTGCTGGAAGCAGCGGAATTGGATCGTTTGTTTGAGCACATTTACCGGTTGTACCGCGTGACGCCCGACGCCGAAGTGACGTTGGAAGCCAATCCCGACGACCTGACGGAAGCCAAAATTGCGGCTTTGCGCCAAACGCCCGTCAACCGCCTGAGCATCGGCATTCAGTCGTTCAGCGACGCCGACCTGCAATTCATGAACCGCGCACACAACAGCGGCGAAGCACAACGGTGTATTGAAATGGCTCTGAACGCCGGCTTCCACGACCTGAGCCTCGACCTGATTTACGGCACACCCGGTATGAGCGACCAACAGTGGGTGTATAACATCGAGACGGTGCTGGGCTTCGACGTACCGCATTTGTCCTGCTACTGCCTGACGGTGGAACCGCAGACTGCACTCGACCATTTTGTAAAAAAAGGAAAGGCCCGGCCGGTAGACGACGCCCAGGCTGCCCGGCAATTGGAATACCTGATGCAGCGCTTAGCCGCCGCCGGCTACGAACACTACGAAATCTCTAATTTTGCCAAACCCGGACGCTACAGCCGCCACAATACCAGCTACTGGACGGGCGAACCCTACCTCGGCATTGGTCCGTCAGCGCATTCTTTCAACGGGGTTAGCCGCCAGTGGAACGTGGCCAACAACGCCCGCTACATCCGCGCATTAGAACCCGAATCGCCGGATTGGGAAGCGCTGTTTGAACTGGAAACCCTGACGCCCGAACAGCGCTACAACGAATACGTGATGACGTCCCTGCGCACGCAATGGGGTTGTGACCTGGCTCGGATTCGCGGGATTGGCGCAGGGTTTGAGGCGTATTTTCTGAGTGAAGTGTCCCCTTTCCTGGAGGATGGCTCGGTGTGGCGCAGCGGGGAGGTGTTTTTCCTGACGCAGAAGGGTAAGTTTGTAGGGGATTATGTGGCTTCGGAGTTGTTTTTGGTGGCGGGAGGATAATAATGGTTTGTGAGTCTTTCATGAGTCATTGTTAGAGAGGATAAAAGTGATGGTGCAGAGTGGATCGCCAATCGGCTTTTGACCACGTTTCCGGCAGCAATTATCATCCTTGATTTTTATCACGCTCCAGAGCATTTGGCCGATTTTGCCACGTTAGTTTTTAGTTCCGATTCTATCCGTGAAGAATGGATAGAAATGCGCCAAAAAGAAATGCTCGCCATGGTACATGCGGATACTTTTCCCGCAATTCCTGGCTAATGTTTTGATCTGGTTTTCGTTTTTTGATCTTCAAATTTAGCAGAGAACTTGCCGACTACCATCCCCTGACTATACTAATCAGAACTTCGCATCACTGTAATCGCTGGCACCGTTAAGGCTCTGTGCCCTGCCGGAAGGTAAGGAATGGACTGGTTAATTACTTATTTACAGTCGTATTTTGCTCGTTGCCAAAAATCTTGCGAAAAGCGATGTCGTAACCAAAAAGCCGCCGCCCAAATCGGAAAGTTATTTTTGTGACGTTCCTAAAGGTGAACAGGGGGGCGCTTCAAACACCTATATCCCCGACAAGCAACAACCCCTTACACTTTCTATTTCTGCTTCTCCAATATTTTCCAGATTTCCCCCACAATGTGTTTTTTATTGCGCATCGTCCAATAATCCGTGTGGCCGCCGGGGTAAATTGGAATATAATTCCGTTTGTTCACCGCAATGTCTTTAATGCCTTTGCCAAATACGCCCTGCAATGGCCCGCCGATATAGTCGGATGCGTAATAAATATTCGTCCATTTTGTGACGGCAAAAGGCGAGGAATGGTTGTAATGTTTAACGGTAAACGGGTGCGCTACGCCTTCGATGGAGAAGTTTTCGGATTTGACAATATTGGTCGTATCCGGTTTTTGAAAACGCGGCGGACAGGTCGGGTATTCCCGCTGTTCTTTTAATTTTTCAAACAACCCTTTTTCATACACGAATAAATGCCCGGCGTGGGTCAGGGGGGAACCAATCGTAATCAGGTCGGTGATCAACCATTTGTTGCCGATGTGTTTCAAATAGGCATAACTCTGCTGTTGGGCCGCCTGAAAATCTTCGACATTGGCTTTGCCTTCCGAGAGCAGTTTAGACGCCGTTTCCGACGATTCCAGGAAATCGAGCTGGCTTTTATCCGGCCCGTTGAAGACGGCATAGAATTTATCCGGGGCAAAGCTTTTGTAATATTCATTCCAGAGAAACTTCACGAGGTCATAGGCGATGACGCTGCCAAGGCTGTGGCCAACCAAAACAATCCGGTCGTATTTGCCCGACTCGTGCAGCCTTTTGAGCAGGCTGATGCCCTCCATCCGGATATTTCTCCGTTCCAGGATATTCCCTGGCGACGGGTCGAGGTAGCGCGCAGCATCGCCCAGATAATTGAAGAGCAGTTTGGTGAAAAATGCAAGAATAAACGTGGCGATCAAGCCGGTAGAGATGGTGGCTATTTTTTGAAAAATATTCGCAAATCCATATTTGTACGTAAAATAAACGCCCGGAATAAGGGTAGCAAGCGTGACGATCCACAGAAAAATAAATACCGGCAATAATCTTCGCGAAACACCGCCCGGGCGCCGGAAAATAACCCGCTGCACCCAGTCTTTGATGTGGGCGTAATTGGTATTCCGCATGTGGTGCGCCCAGTAGAATTCATAAAAATCTGTGGTCGAATGGTTTCTGCCCTGCCGCATGGTCAATTTCCGGGTTTCGTAATTGCCCGAATCGGTGTCGGGTTTGTCCCAAAAAAGGACTTCATCCGGCCGCGCCAGCTTCATTGCTTTCAGGTACTCTGCGACCGATTCGACAAAACTTCTCAGGGTAATAATCGGGCGTTGTTCGCCAATTCCGTGGATGAGTACGACGGCCTGGCGTTTTTTTGTGGTTGGGTTCATGCTGTTTTATTTTTTCATTACCTCAAATTTAGCAACAGCAACGACATCGTCCCAACAAAACCTTAATTCACCACTCTTTTTTGTTTCCACAATTTCAATGGTAAATTGCTGTCTGATATTTTTGCTTTTTTCAACAGGAATCGCAACCTGAACAAAATCTTTACTCCTGTTGGGGTCTGTAGGCCAGGATTTAAGATCAGTGCTGAAAATAAGCGCCCATGCTTCCTTTTGGGGTACCGTATAAATGCTATATTCTCCTTTTGGAATGAGGGTGTTTCCGATCTTAATCGCATCCTGAAGCGTTAAAACGGTTGGGCCATTTGCGCCGGTCCGCCACAGCGTATCGTATGGCACGACGCCGCCAAAAATGGGTCTCCCTCGTTTATAGGGCCTCCCGTAAGTCAGTTCGATTTTTGACCCCTGAATATCGGACTGAATCGTTTCTGTGGGTGAGGGAATTCCAATTCCAGGTGTTTTCGCCATTCTTTTAGCAACCTCGTCAATGTTGATCGGGTTATGTTTGTCAACATAATAATTCCACGGCGTGCCAATGCCGTCCAAGCTGAGGATTTTCCCTGCCTGATCAATTTTGATTTTAGTGTATTCTAAAAAAGGTCCGCCAAAAATGACCGTATCTTTATTCAAAAAACGAACGCCGATGTCATAAACCCCAATATTGTGATTGATCATTTTTAAGGGAATTGCGGGGTGCCCGGATTGCATCAAACGCATGCACTGCCATTCCATTAAGGAAATAAAAGGAACCCAACCGCCAACAAAATCTACTTTTTGCGCCGGATGCCTGTAAATTTTTTCATTCATCACGCCGGTTATGGAATTATAGTACGTGCAGGTATCATTTTTACAATTCATATTTAACCGGTATTCAAACGCGCCGGATTTTGCCGGAAAAGGCACCGAACTGTTGAAGGGGTCCATTGCTGAAACATTAAATTCCCGGATGCTGCCATCGGGATAAAAATGAATGCTGAATTCACCAATATAATCTTCCGGAACCCTGACAAATGCTTTCCCGTACAAGTGATTGTTAATCATGGTGTAGGTCTCCACAAGCACCGTGTCCACCCCCATTCGGCCAATAAAGGAAGCCGTGTATGGTTGGTTAATTTGGCAAAAGCCCCCGGTCGCTAAAAAAAACAACGATAGTGTCACGCTGATTTTTGCTGCGTTTTTCATAGGAAATTTTTATTTTTCGAATAAGCTCAATGCTGTTCAATTATTTTTTTGATATTTATCAGATCTTGGGCAACAAAAGCCACCTGAGAACCCACGGCCAAAGGCTTCGGCGTTTTCCACTCGGCAGATTTAGAGCATGTTCAAAATTCCATCAATCGGCTACAAGCGGGAAATTTTGTTTTAGACAAAGCTTGTCCCGAACTTGTTCGGGGGCGGATTGACTACGTCGAATCTTCGATTTTTGCAGAGATAGCCGGCAGCTATCTTGAAATCGAAGATTCGACGTAGTCAAAAAATCCAACGCAGTATAAAATGCTCGCATTCGACGTAGTCAAATAAAATTTGCCACTCGTAGCCCGTTAATAAATTCCCGAACAAGCTCTAAAACAATTTGCAACAAAAACACGAAGATTTTTCACACAAACGAAAAAGTACGGCAAACTATCGAAACGCATTGTAAAATGCCGCTTGATCGTATTCGTATTTTAATAACTCATCGGCTGTTTTTTCGATGAGGCTTGCACATTTTATGGCATAATCTTTTGGGTATTTATTTTTAAAATAATTAATAATGAGGTCGTAAGTGTTGGGATGCTGGAAGTCTTTAGGCAAAAAAGTCAAATCCCGGTCTTTTTCTTTTTCATTGGAATATTTCCACGAATTGTAAAGGTAAAAGTAATGAAGCACTATTTTCAGGCAGACTTCGTTGAGTTCGTCTGGTGGTATAGTCTCCGAGGCGAGCTTACCGTAATGCGCTTTTACGGATTCAAAATTTTTTTGGATGGTATCCGTTGCTTCCGCAAGGGTTTGACCGGGCAAAGGCGTGGCGCCATTAGCCCTCTCCAACTGAAGACCATATTGATTTTCAGTCAGTTCGATTTTTATTTTTTCAATGAAAAAAATCATTTTCTGCTGGTGTTTATTTGTTAATTTTAATGATTAGAGGGTGTCTCATAAGTGGATCTGAACATCTAACAGGCGTTCAAGTTTAGCAAAAGTACTTTGCCATCCTATTGCATAGTCGTGTTTTGAATGACTGCCAAGATGCTTATGTTCGAACTGCATCCGGGTATAATTACCTTCCGGGGTTAACAACAAGGTTATAAAAGATTCGATGCCAGGTTCACTTTTCTACTGCCAGCTAAAAGTCAACCTACTGAAAGCTTGCACTTCGTCATAAATTCCACTGCAAGTATGCTCGGTCAGATCAGCGTCCTGAAATGTTATTTCATAGTATCCTCCCGGTCGCACGTCAAGCGCTGCTTTCAAGACTTTTCCATTAGGATCGGATCCAAACCAGCTCATGATTAGCGTTGGATTTGTCCAGCTTTCCCATAGTTTTTCTATATGGCTCTTGAAAGTTATTTCAAGAAATATGGAAGCATCATCTGTTGTCATGCTTGACCATTTTTGCTTGTCAGAAGGATAATATTTTGATGTCTAAAAACGCTAACGGGAGTATGGACGCTGTGCTGCCCTGCGTTGGCTTTGTGGGCGGGCTTTGGGCAGCATTGGCGACCATCATTGTTCTGCCTCGTTTTATTTTATTCGATTGTATTTCTTTAAAATTTCAATTAGTGATTCGTGAGGGATTGCGTACGCTTTGTTGCCATTTATGCCTTCCATTGTTTCAGCGGCAACCATTGCATTAATTATCGCCTCTTCAACTGCTTGAACTGTAGCATCGAATAAGGGTGATAATAAATCATTTGGCAAAGATTCTACGGACACAGTTTCATTTCTGTTAAATGCACCCTCATTCGCAGTTGAAAAAGCCAAAAAAATATCTCCTGAACCATTATCTCCACGCCCCCCAACTATCCCAATACCTAATGGAACTCGTTGGGCAATCCTTTTTAATTGATGCGGAAGAAGGGGCGCATCTGTAGCAACAATGACAATTATAGAACCATCGCCTTTTCTTTTGCTAGATTGCGCTGCTTTATTGTAAACTGGGTCAAAATCATCACTCAACTCCACTCCAACAGGAACTCCCGCTATGGTCAAATTCTTTTTTCCTCCTCCATTTCCAAAATTTGACTGAACCAAAACTCCTACTGTATAATTAGTTGAATCTCCTGCACTTTGTGTGGGCGTTGCCCGAGAAAGAGTTACTACCCTCGAAGAAGTACCGATGCCACTTTTAAATCCAAAGCACGTCATTCCGGTTCCACCTCCTACATTTCCTTCTTCTACTTTCCCATTCGATGCGTTCTTAATTGCCTCAAAAACGTTTTGTTCCTTCACATGAAAGCCATAAATGTCATTTAAGAATCCATCATAAGTTTCAGCAACCAACGGATATGTGTACCACCAGTCTTCTCCTTTATACCAATTCGTTTCTACATACCACTTTAAAACTGCATCCCGTACCGTTCCAACGCTATTGGTGTTTGTAATCATAATTGGTGTTTCTAAAAAACCTGATTCTGTAACCCATGTTGTTCCGGTCATTTCTCCATTTCCATTCAAACTATACCAATTGGCATAAACCGGGCTAAATTTTTTTCCTCTGGGAAATATTGCCGTAACTCCTGTCCTGACAGGTCCCTCGCCGAGAATATTCTTTCCATTCCCAGTGATTATTGTACTATGCCCGACTTCAACTCCTTGCACATCTGTTATTGCATTTAATAATCCGGTTTTCCCGCAAAAGGGAATGCCTAAATCTCTTGCTCTCGGCTTTTGTGCCATAAGCAAAAAAGTCCCATGTAAAAGAAATAGAAAAATTATCAGTTTTTTCATCTTTTTATTCTTTTTTGTTAGGCAGAACTTGCGTACTACCTTACCACTGACTACACCAATCGGAACTTCACATCACTGTAGTCGCTGGTACCGTTACAACGTCAATGGCTGACAGACAACAATGCCCTTGCTTCCGGCGCGCGCCAAAAAGCAAGGGCATTGTATAACTGTGCTCTATTGCAGTCATATCAGGATTCGTTTTATGACCAGCAAGTTAAATTTTCTTTTTTATTGTCCAAAAAATAGATTGGGAAATTACTACTTCCGGTGCTCTCCCGCCAGAAACTCCCCATCAGCGCCATCAATCCGCACTTTTTGAATGGCAAAGGCGCCTATTTTGTAGCCCAATTCCAGGCCCACTTCGTTGTCGGTGCGAAAATGGATGCCGCCCTGAAAACGGGATTCCGCTCCATCTTTGGCTTTCTTCTGGAAATAAGCGCTATCTGCCGGAAAAAAATACGAATACAACTCCGCAAACATGCCGCAAAAGGCCGGGGACGTTTATACGCATACTTGGTATCCCACGCAGCAATGGTCGCATCGTAGGTGGCTACCCCGAGCAACATGTTCGAAAGGGCGCCATTGTAGGTGGTATCGGTCATCCATAATTTGGAGATCATCTCCTGCCACCGGTAACCCGGGGCGCCTGCATTCCAGTACAGGATCTGTTGCAAACCGGCAGCATCCAAATTTTGTTGCCGGGAAAGCACCTGCGCAATTTCCTGTTTGTAGGCGGACGGCTGCGGCAAGCGCCAGTCCTTGCCTGAGGTGATGAACCAGGTTTTCCAATTGCCCGCCGCAGGTTCTATCTGGGCCTGCAGGTGCGTAGCCAGGAAGAAAAAGGCCACGAGGATTGCTACATTCTTTAGCAAGGGATAAATCCGATCTGGCTCCGGAATCCATTTTGCGGCTGTCGAAAATATTACGCTATATGCTTTATGAAACCGGTGGTGCGTATATTGCCATCGAGCAGGAACTGAAAATTATCAGCGATTATATTGCCCTTGAAAAATTGCGGTACGACGATTCGTTGCGAATCAATTTCAACTATGACGTTGGAGACATGAAACAGGCTTTGCCGCCGCTGTTGCTGATCCCGTTGGTGGAAAATGCGTTCAAACACGGGGTATCTGAAACAAGGAACCTTCCCTTTGTGGATATTCATCTTTCCGTATAATAATTTCAGCGAATACATCTACCATCGAATGATTTTTTTGTTATTTTAAAACAAATGGCATAATCTTTTGGGTATTTATTCCTGAAATAATTAATGATGAGATCGTAAGTAACCTTACAGATAGGCTTTCCCGGTAAGATTTTCGCCCCGCACATTGGCATCGAACGAGCGACCAATATCTGTTGGTCGGGCGCATTCCTGAAACTGGGAAGGGGTCATGCCAGAGAATTCCTTGAAGTCGTTGATGAAATGCGCTTGGTCAAAGTAGCCCGTTTCAAAGGCTATTTGGCCCCAATCCTCTTTCTCCTCCTGGGCATCCATGGCGGCAAATACTTGCTGGAAACGAACGATGCGCGAAAACAGCTTGGGGGTGATGCCGATGCTCGCCTCGAACCGACGGAGGAAATTGCGGCGACCCATAAAACATGCTTTGGCAAGCTGCTCCACGGGCATAACCCCTTTTGATTGAGCAATGAGTTCGACCGCGCATACCATTGCCTTGTCTATAACCGGACGCCGCAATTTACCCGCCAAAAACGCCTCTACAATCCGGATGCGTTCGGCCATGTCGCCAGCCTCGTGTAGCATTTCCTCCACAAACCCGGCTTCCTTTCCAAAGTGAAGGCTCATGTCAGAGTTGGAATTTGAAATGTGTTTTAGTTCAAAATCCAGGAATGCCTGAATTCCCCAAGGCTTGAAGCCGACCATGATGGCACTCACCGTACCCGCCGTGAAATATTCCACCGTCTTGTTGGCATAGCCACCGACTGCGAAACCTGGTGAGGGCGACAGACTACCGCCCACCCACTTTTCAAAAGAACGATCGCCATAAGAAAACACCATCTGCCCTTGCGGAGTAGGGAAGACCGTCACCCCCTGCGAACCGATATAGCTGTCCTTCGAAAAATTTTCAAGGACAAAATAATAGTCCACATAAGGCGTCAAAAAAACCGATGGTCGGAAAAAGTAGGTTTGCATAGCCCACAAACTTAAGGCAATAGGTGCAGATTCTATTGGAAAAATGGGACAATTTTTTTGCACAAATTTCCAATTATAGTTGGCCTGAACACCGAACCTTTGCATAAAATTTAAATAAAAAAAACATCACTTCACATGAAGTTGCAACATGCTTTTTCCAAATTGACCGGGGCAGCGGCTATGCTCTCCTGCCCCATTGGCTTAGCCAGTATCATCCTCGTTTTCAATGCGTTCAACTGGGATTTTGAAACGGCCTTCGATCCGCTCAAGGCCATCGCCTATCAACCCGACCCTTCTCCGGCGCTGCGCTGGGGTTGGTCTTTGGACATCCTCGGCTATTATTTGCTGCTGGCGCCCGCTGTTATTTACCTGCACAACTGGCTGTCGCTGAAGGCGCCTTTACACAGTCAGTTATTCGCTTTTTTCGGGTTGGGCTACATCCTCACCGGGGCCGTGGGCGCAGCGGTGCTGGCCGGCACATCACAACCCTTGTTCGCGGCATACGCTACGGGCGATCCGACCCAGCAAGTGGCAGTCGCGCAGATTTACGCCAGTACAGTACACGCTGTAATGGACGGCATCTGGAATCTATTTTCGATGCTGATGGGGGCGATCTGGTGGCTGGGAACGGGCTGGCTGCTCCGTTCAGAGCGAAAATGGCTTGCCATGCTTTTTACCACGATTGGCGTAGCCAGCTTAGTTGATGTGTTTGGAACGGCTTTCCAAAATGAGCTGGTAAGCACTTTAGGCCTGAACATTTATCTGTGGTTTGCGCCGCTCGGTGCGCTATGGCTCGGGGTAATTGTCTGGAGGCGTACTTTGCTTTCTTCACCATCACCCGCCATTGCGACAACCTGATGTTAGCTGGTGCTCTTCTTCTCGGTTTGTAAGTCAATTTCAAATAAACAGCAGTTTGGTTCGTCTTGGTAATGTTTTGGCAAAGTTGCGGTATCTGCCAATTTAAACATTCCTAAAAAATTAAATCCTGCCGATGTGTAATGCTCAATTAATTTCGTATTGTCACCTAATGTGTCTAACCGTACAAACTGCTTTCCTAATTGTTTTGAATATGCTTTTGCCCATTCTACAATTTTTTCAATGTACCTATTTCCACGAAAGTTAGGGTTGGTACAAATTCGATGAATATAAATTGAATTGTCCTGGTCTTTGTCGCCCCAAATTTCTTTGTCTTCAAATGTAATAGTCCAGTTACAAACTATTACATCATCAATAACAATTTTACACTGTCTATCTTTATTTATTTCGTTTTCAATAAAAGATTTTTCAAAAGAAGGCCACACAACCATCTTTTTTTGAGTTTGAAGATTTCTTGCAGCTTGGTAAAGCGATAAAATCTCGTTGGTATCAGTCAACACACAATTTTTGATTTCCATATTTTACAATGTTTGTTTTTTGAGCTACAAAAATCATAGTTGTTGGTAACTTATAAAACCCGAATCTTGCCATTCTGTAAAGGTTGGCGGTTTGGTGATTTTAGGAACGTCGCAAAAATAACTTCCCGATTTGGGCGGCGGCTTTTTTCACCGGACTTCGTTGCTTCGTCGGTCGCGTAGCTAAGGCTACGCTCTCTCCTCGCGCCTTGTCTGTTGAAAAAATCCTCGCGCCGAAAAGAGGAACTTATTATTGCGACGTTCCTTAGTGTAGCAGCTAACAACGGCCGGAAAACACGAATACAACTCAGCAAACGTACCACTCATCATGGCATGTCCGAAAAGGTATCTGGGAAAAGGCGGACTTAGAGCGTGTTGGGAATTCTCCAACAAGCTCTAAAAAACCGCTCCAATCAGCAAACTCACAAAACCTGCGATATTGGCAATTTGGCGATATTGAAAAGTGTGGAGCCATTTGGTTCTGTAATCGGCCCAATTTTCCGGGTAACTATCGGCAGCCCAGCCGTTAATGACGTCGTTAATGGGTAAGTTTCCTTTTACAGTGATTAAGGTATCTATAATTAAAGCAATAAAAGCAATAGTTGCCGAAAGGAACAGCAGGCTACCCGGATTTTTAATCGTAAAAACAACCAACAGCAAATTCGTAAGCAGTGCAGCATAAACGACATACTTAAAATTACTCCTCATGCTGGCATCTATCCGTTTTCGAAATTCAATATAAGGGATGGCTTCAAGCGCAACCTGTACCCGCTTTAATGCCAGGATGTACATGAAGGACTGGCTTACAATCATACTGTAAGCCAGGATTGTAGCAAATAAGATGAGTTGGGTGGTCATGATCAATTTGTGTATTTTTGATTTTTCGCAATCCGTAATTCCAGGCGTGGTTCAGCAGGTACATTATTTTTTCGCAAAAACACGAACTGAGTACTGAGGTTTCGCATTGCAAACACTCACCAGTATAACCGTACCTGCTATTGTGTTCAGTACGGGCAATTATGGGAAGAGTTAGCGTCAGCGGGGAAGTGAAAAGACACCGCCCAAGCAAGTTAAAAGCCCCTACAAGTTAAAATTTGGCAAGCCCAGAGAGTCATAAAACTTATTAAATGATTCACAAATGCTTTTATTGTATAAGTTCAAATAATCATCTTTCTCAATATAGCTTAATATTGCACTGATATCTCCTTTTTTTTTGTCATATTGTTGATTAACCGTTTGAAATATCCTGTCTAATACAACCGAAGGGTGAAAAAAAGTGTGTTGCGGATCTACCTCCTCTATATAATAGCCAATACTTTGTTTAATTACCTGTGAAGTTAAAAGAGGATTCATCTTTTCAAAAATCGTACCAAAGCCTAATATCCAGGATTCTATCTCCATAATAGAAAAGTTAAAAAAGATATCATGTGGCCTATTTGAAAATTTATTAATCTCTTCTTGGTGAGCATCTATAAACAATTGATTGACAGCACCGTCAATCGTAGCGTTTTTCACTTCTTCCCGATATTCTTTTGAATACATATCACGCAATCCAATGATTTTGTGAAACCCACTATTCCAAATCCATTTTTCCCGATTTTTTATTCTGGACAATAAAGCTTTGTCATTTCCAACATTGTTAATTTGAAAATAGTAGTGAGGATTAGGTGATTCAAATGAGTATTCAGTTGGATGGTGTTTACTGTCAATAAACAAAGTATAACATTGGATACTAAGGTTATTCCAATCGAACAATCGGAGTAACATTTCTCGTACAAATATTAACTCCGTCTGACCTTCGACAAAAATCGAAATCTTTATCATTTTTATCTCATTGGAGTATATAGTCGGAAGAAAAGAAGTCAAAATTAGAGAGACCAGTAAACCTGAATCGGTCAAATATTTCGCTATTGGTCATCCTATTCATTGCCTCAACAGTCTTGCCTTGCCTTGTCAGGATCGTCCAATACTCTATATCAATAGCATCCATAAGAAAACTATCATTGGATGTAGCAATAAGTTGAATCTGTCTGTCAATACATTTATCAAAAATCAACCTACCCAGTCTGGTTGCTCTATCATAATCTAATCCTTCACATAAGTCATCAATAATGATTGATGCCGGCCTCTTTCTACTAATTAAATATTCTACGTAAATAATCACAGCCAATGTTCTAAACATACCCTGTGAAAGTTTAAAATGAGGGATTGCTTTTGGAATATTATTCTCTTTAACAAAAAGAATAGGCATATCAGATCTATCTTGTATAGAAATACCAGAAATATCATACCCTATTGAGTTAAAATCTTCCTGGACACGAATTTTACTCTCTCTGTTCAATTGTTTAAATAAAGTTGGAATATCCTCAACCGCTGTCAGTAAGTCATATTCTTGCTGATTTAGCATAGCAAAAGGGCTGATATTCCCAAATTTGAAGCCAAATGATTGATCCGCCCAGTTGGCAATATCTTCAAGAAAAGGAAATTTCCTAACATCTCTATTTGTATGAAGCGTTAGTTTGTTTTCAGGAGGAAATACGACTTCATTGTTATTTGTTATTTTATTCTTTATATGTACACTACCGTCTTTATACCTGAATAAAACGCTGTCTCCATTCACTGAAATAAATTCTGCGCTTACCTTACCTTCTTCTATAAATTTCGTTGCAAAATTAAATTGTATGATATCCCCAGATTGATTAACAAACTCTATATCCCATCTACTACCCCAATTTAATGATCTCCTCTGATTAATCATTTTCACAAGCAAATCTATTGTTGACAATGTCCTTGATTTACCCGTTGAATTTCTACCCACAACTAAGTTGGCTTCCCTTAGCGATAAGTTATTAAGTTCCCAGTATGGGTCTTGATATGATAATTTAGTTAACTTCATGTTTTAAATATTGGATTGTACGCCGGTCATTTCTCGCACCTCAAATATCAATTCAACCACGCTTTACTGATCATAGTCAGCTTTAAGTAACCCGTAGAGCGGGAATCTACTGCCAAGCGAAGTTACCCATTTTTCCCAAACCCATCATCCCCACCTCCGCTTTTTTCTCCAAACTTATCCTAACTTTGCCCCCTTACAACCACCCTTGAATGATCTTAGGAATCTCAGCATACTACCACGACGCAGCCGCCGCCATCACCGACCGTGGACAAATCATCGCTGCGGCGCAGGAAGAATGGTTCTCCCGCAAAAAACACGACCCGGGATTTCCGGCGCAGGCCGTCCGGTTTGTGCTGGAACAGAGCGGCGCCGACCTCGGCGACCTCGAGGCCATTGCATTTTACGACAAGCCTTTTCTCAAGTTTGAACGCCTGCTGGAAACCTACTACGGCTACGCCCCGCGTGGGGTGGTTTCCTTCGTAAAAGCCATGCCGGTATGGATCAAAGAGAAACTGTTTTTGAAAAAAATGCTGCGCGACGAACTGCGTCAATTCCTTCAAAAAGGGCAAAAAATGCCGCAGTTGCTGTTCCCCGAGCACCACTTGTCGCATGCCGCCAGCGCGTTTTACCCTTCCCCGTTCGCGGAAGCGGCTATCCTCACGATAGATGGGGTAGGGGAGTGGGCGACCGCGTCCATCAGCCACGGACAGGGCCGCCGCATCAAGCTGCTGCGCGAGTTGCGCTTCCCGCATTCGCTGGGCTTGCTGTATTCAGCATTTACGTATTATCTGGGGTTCAAAGTCAATTCCGGAGAATATAAACTCATGGGGCTGGCGCCTTACGGCAATCCGGAAGCCCCGGAAGTCGCCCGTTTTGAAGCGCTTATTGAAAAAGAATTAATAGACCTGAAGCCCGACGGTTCGCTCTGGCTCAACCAGGCTTATTTTCAATACGCCACGGGGCTGCGCATGACCCGCGACGCGCCGTGGGAAAAGTTGTTCGGCTTTCCGCGCCGCGAACCGGAGGCGGAACTGACCCAGCAACATTGCAACCTGGGCCTCGCCATCCAGCGCGTCACCGAAAAGGCTGTGCTGCGCTTAGCCGCCGAAGCCCAACGCCTCACCGGATCGCGCCACCTGTGTCTGGCCGGCGGCGTGGCACTCAATTGTGTGGCCAACGGGAAGCTGTTGCAACAGGGTTTGTTTGACGAAATTTTCATCCAGCCCGCTTCCGGCGATGCTGGCGGCGCTCCGGGCGCTGCGCTGGCGGCAGAACACCTGTATTTTGAGCGCGACCGCGTGTTGACGACGGCCCGCGACGGCATGAACGGCAGCTATCTCGGCCCTGAATTCGGCGATTTAGACATCGAACAAACCGCGCGGCGCTACCAGGCGCCTTTTCAGAAATACGGTCAGGAAAGCGACCTCGTACACGCCGTGGCGCAACAATTGGCCCGGGGAAAAGTCATGGGCTGGTTCCAGGGGCGACAGGAATTCGGGCCGCGTGCGCTCGGCAGCCGGAGCATCCTCGGCGACTCCCGCGACCCCGACATGCAGCTCAAGCTCAACCTGAAAATCAAATACCGCGAGAGTTTCCGGCCTTTTGCGCCTTCCGTACTGGCAGAAGATACGCAGGAATATTTCGACCTGCCGGCAGACAGTCCGTATATGTTGCTGGTGGCGCCGGTGCAGCCCGAACGCCGCAAGGCCCTGCCCGACGGCTTCCACGACCTGCCGCTCAAAGAAAAATTGTACCATTTGCGCAGCGATATTCCGGCGGTGACCCACCTCGATTTTTCGGCGCGGGTGCAAACGGTGCATGATAATACCAATCCGCGCTACCATGCGCTATTGCGGGCTTTCAAGGCAGAAACGGGGTACGGATTGTTGGTAAACACGAGTTTTAATGTGCGCGGCGAACCAGTCGTTTGTACGCCCGACGACGCATTCCGTTGTTTTATTCGCACAGAAATGGATTACCTTGCAATGGGCGATTATTTGTTTGATAAAAATGATTTACCGGATAGCGCCAGGGTGGCTGCGGTGAAAGCGGAGACTTTTGCGTTGGATTGAATTGGTGTTTTTACCACATAGTGATATGTTTTTTTACCACATAGAGCACATAGGGGTTTTCACATAGATCACATAGGAGCTGCTCCCGGCGTGCATCAGTACTATGTGTCCTATGTGAAAACAACTATGTGAACTATGTGGTAAAAAAAACTATCCCGCTGTGCGCGGGACAAGTTGTGGTAAAAAAAAACTATGTGGTAAAAAAACGAAATTGTAACATTTATGGAATTTCTACGTGACCTCTTTGCTTTTTTGCGCGAGCGCCGCAAGTGGTGGCTGCTCCCGCTCATTTTGATTATTTTGCTCATTGGCGCCCTGCTGATTTTTGCAGAAAGTTCGGCGGTGGGCTCGTTTATTTATACGCTTTTTTAGCTCTTATAGCATTGAAAACCAACCAATCGCAACAAAATGGCAACCCGAAAAAGTGTTAAACTCGTCGCTTTTGCAATCTTTGCCGTGCTGATCGTAGGCGCCGTCGTGCTGGCAGCGGAATTCTATCTTCGGTTTCAACCCGAATACGGTCGCGCAGGATTCAGCTACGACCCCGTGTTGTTCTACCGCCTGACCCCCGGGTTGGTGGCGCAAAAACCCTACGCCTGGGGCAAAGAAGGCCGCGAACCTTTCGTGTTGCGCTTCAACAAACAGGGTTTTCGGGGGCCGGATTTTAAACCAGAAAAACCAGCGGGTTTCAAACGCATTCTGGTGTTGGGCGACAGCTATACGGCGGGGTTGGATTACCCCGACGACGAAATATTTACCACGCAATTGGCGAATCAATTGAACGCCACCGGGCAAAAAGTGGAAGTCCTGAACGCCTCCTGCCCGGCGTGGGGCGCCGACCAGCAGTACCTCTACTGGCGCGACGAAGGCAAAGCCCTGAAGCCCGACCTGGTGGTGGTGGTGTTCAGTCCCAACGACTTACGCGAAATGTGGAACAAGGGCTTGGTGCGGTTGGGCGCCGACGGGTCGTTGGTTGTGAAAGAACCGGTACTTCCAAAAGAAGAGCTGCGCGGCTGGACATGGGCGGCGCGGTCTTCCCTCTATCAATACCTGCAAAAAAAGCATTACGAAACCCAATACGGCGATTTCCTGCGGGTCTTCAATTTTTACCCGGTCAACTACGGCTTCCGCGACAGCACCGATTGGGACATGCCGCTGTACCTGAGCGCTTCTTTCCCGGCCTTGGATTCCAGCTATGTCTTGTATGAACGGTTGCTGAAGGAAATCCAAACCGACCTGAACGGCTGGGGCGGCAAAATCGCGCTGGCGAAAATCCCCACCCGATACGAATTCGACGAGAGCTATACCAAAGCGGCCGACCTCTCCCCCACTGCCGTGGAAACGCGGATCGTTGAACTGACCACGCGCGCCAATATCCCTTTCCTGAACCTGAACCAAAGCCTGCGCACCGACACGACTGCCTCGCCGCTGCGCATTTTTATGGATTGGGAATACCATTTCGACAAAGACGGCCACGATTTTACGGCCAAACAATTAACGCCTTTCTTAACGGGCTTGCTCAAATAAACGGACATGACAACTGCATCCAAGACAAATAAACACAATACGCCGTATGAAGCGCTGCTGGCCATCGTCACGGCGTTGGCGCTGGTGTATTGGTTCACCGAACTGCGTGTTTTTCTGAACATCGCCTTAGTCCTGGCATTGGCCGGATTGCTGGTGAAAGCAGTGGCACGGGGCGTTGACTGGCTTTGGCAAAAACTCACTGGTGCCCTTGGCTGGGTGAGCAGCCGGTTGCTGCTGGGCGCTGTGTTCTTTTTATTTCTGACGCCGATTGCGTGGTTGTACCGGCGTTTTACGGGCGATCCCCTGAAATTGCGCCGGCAGAAGGACAGTTATTTTTTTGTAAGGGAGCATGAGTTTGAGGGGAAGGATTTGAGGCATCCGTGGTGAGGATGGGGGATTATTTATGCTTTAATATTCAGATAACGTATTCCCTCAATTGTCCTTGGATTCTTTTTCCAGATACCAAAAAGTTGCTTGGGGTCTATCTTTTTGTCTCCCCGCGTGATGGTAGGCAGGGTGGGAGAAGAAGACTGAATCTTTATATTTTCAATATTCAAAGCTCTAAGCAACAGGAGCAGTTGCTCGACTTCCTTAGACCCGGATGTTTCGATGGTTACAGTCATGATTCCAACTATTTAGATACAAATATAGGGCTTTTGGGCGATGAATGTAAGCTTTATACGCGGAGTCTCGCGGAGTTAAAAGGAGTTTCACGGAGTGCGATTACTTCACACAGGTACATTACGTCTTTTCATTCTTCAAATCCTCAATCTCCCCCAACAACTCCATTGACTTCATCACCGGATTCCATTCATTGCCATCAAAAATCATGCGGAACCATTTTTTGTCTCTGTTCTCAAATTTGATGTTTAAAAACAGCCAAATCGCAAGGTAAGTAAACGAGCCTGTTACCAGGAATTGAACCAGGTACATCCAGATATTGCCGTTTTTGAACATATTTTCATTCAAATAGAACGTCGTCCAGACCGGGAGCTGAAGCAACAACAGCCGGGTCATCCAAAGCGTCGAGGATTTCAACCGGGCAATCTTTTCCTGGGTCGCCAAAACGGGTTCGCTGACGTCTACCTGATGGATGACGATGAGTTGGTAGAGGTAGATCCATATACCCGCTGCGGTCAGTAAAAGCTGAATAGTTGCTGAAAACAGGAAGAATTTACTTACTTCTTCAAAGGCATGAATATACAGGTTGGCCACAACGGTACCGACTAAACCTACCCAAATCAAACCCACTAAAATGGTGAAAATCTTTATAGGCTTCATCGAGGCAATGAACGATTGCACCTTCATTTTCGTAATGTCTTCTGTGTTTTTCCGGTTCAGAACCAGGTTTTCCTCCAACTTTTTATCGTAAGATTTCCAAAGTTCAATCATTGCTTGATCTTCCATGTTGATGATTATTTTAAATTTAAAAATTTTTGTTTAAGCTGCTGTTTGATTCTGGCAATTTTGGTAGAAATATTGGTCGCGGTTAATCCAAGTATTTCAGCAATTTCGGCCTGGCTGTTTTCTTCCAGATAAAGCAGCATAATAGCCCGGTCAATTTCCCGAAGTTCTTTGATAAACCCGTAAAGCTGATCTACCTGCATTTGCAAGACGCCCGAGTTTTTTTCCTCGTGCAGCAATAATAGGTCATCGGGCAAAGGCTGACGGATTTCATCCCTTCGATTTTCTTTTCTGTAAAAGGAAATCGAAACATTCAGGGCAATCCTGTACATCCAGGTTGTCAGTTTGTACTGCTCATCGTACCTGGGAAAAGAAAGCCACAACTGAAGGATAATTTCCTGGATCAAGTCCTTTCTGTTCTCCTCATTTCTGCAATAGGAATTGGCTATTTTGTAAACAATGCCCTTGTTTGCTTCGATTATGGCCAGAAAAGTTTGAGCGTCTTTTTGCATGTTAAAAATTGTGTTCTCCCAATTATTCGCACGAGCTTTTAAAATAGCACAGTTAGATACGATTTTTTTCAAAGCTCAACCATACATCGCTTTTTCATCAAACTCTTCTACCTTAGCCTTGCTTATTATAACCGATCCTATATAACTACTTAACCATTAGTCACGTGTCTGAGCTTTAGAGTTCGAGAGCAAGGCATGTTCTGCCCCAAAAACGGGAGCCCCGTCGGGCGGGATGACCGATTTTGGGGCAGAACATAACGCAGCTATCGGACTATAAAGACAGACACTAAACACCTTCCATTATGCTTAACGCAAACAGCTTCTCAGGCCTCACCCTGCTGCGCCTTGCCGTAGCGACCATTTTCATTACCCACGCCATTGCCCGCATCAAATTAGGCACCGTTGGCGGATTCGGGGGATTTTTAGACAGCCAGGGGTTCAGTCCCGTCGGGTTTTACTTAGCCTGGGGCATTACCCTTTACGAATTGCTGGGCAGCGCCTGGCTGATCAGTGGCCGTCATGTAAAATGGGCCTGCCTGATTTTCATAGTACACCAGATCGGTGGCATTGCGCTGGTTCATTTCAAGCAGGGCTGGTTCGTGGTAGGTTCCGGCCAGGGCGGCATGGAGTATAGTTTTCTGCTGATTTTTAGTTTGCTGGCTATTGCTTTTCCTTATGCTTTCAGGCAAACTGCATAGTTTTTTTACTATATAGTTTTTTTACCACATAGTTCACATAGGGGTTTTCACATAGTTCACATAGGAGCTACTCCCGGGGTGCATCAGAACTATGTGCTCTATGTGAAAACAACTATGTGCCCTATGTGGTAAAAAACAAATCCCTATGTGGTAAAAAACAAAAAATTGATGGGTACCTCTACCCAGGTGACAACACATCCCTTTGTCTGACCTAATCCGGACAATACCAATTCACCTATTTTACAACCATCAATTTTTACACCCATGAATCTCCGTTCAATTAAATCCCATGTTGCGTTTTTTTCCTTGTTGCTGATGATTGCCTTGTTTACCGCAACATCCATGCAAGCCCAAACCAAAGAACCGGCAAAACCCATTAAAGGCAAAGAAGACAATGGTTTTTTGAAAACGGAATGGCCCCAGGATCATTCTCCGGGCGATATCAGTGAGTGCTTTGACAATGACCTTGGCGGTAAACTTTCTTTTGGAAACCCCGACAACATCACGTTGCCTACCCCAAGCCCAAGTGAACTGGAATTCGATTTATTCGGCTGTTTAACGCCTTCCAATATAGATTACGACGACCTATTTTCCTTTCATGTACCGGAGGGGTATGCCTTAACTTCCATGCGTTTTGTGGCGATGGGGCCTCTATTTGATACACCGCTTAATTTTTATTTTTGGATTGGCGATGATGCCCAACCCGTTTTTGAACCTGATGTTTCCGTAACGGGCATACACGACAATGAAGTCCCTACGGGCAACCTCATCGCCTCTTTGAATACCCCCCTGCCTTCAGGCTGGTACACGGGTTGGATCGAAATTGGCGTTCCTTTTTCCACCACCTCTTACCGGTTGGTTTTTACCCTGGAATGCGCCGACAATGTGCAACCATCTTTCAGCAGCGAGCCAGGCAGTCTTGACGCAAATTTAGACTGCTCCGATGCAGCGGGCCTTGAGGCTGTACTCGACCTGGAACCCGAAGGTTTTGACATCGGCGGTGGCGAAATAACCTTCGAAGTCATTGAAGACGTCACCACAGAAGGGGATTGCACCGGCGAATACACCCGCGTTCGAACCTGGGAAATCACAGATGCCTGCGGCAATGTGGGCGCCGAAAATTTCGTGCAAACCATCACGGTTAGCGACAATACGTCACCCGTTTTGGATATCGCGGATACCGAAATCGTCCTTACAGACCCCGAAGGTTATACCCTGGCCAATAATGATGTGATCGTGGATGTTTATGATGCCTGCAGCGCGGTAACCATTGAAATAAGCCCTGCAAGCCTGACCTGCGCTGACATCAATACGATCGTTCCCGTTACGGTAACAGTAACAGATGATTGTGGAAATCAAACCCAGAAAGTCGCCAACATTACGGTGACCGAAGATACCGGCATAAAAGCGCCGTGGACCAACAGCAACATCGGAAACACGGCCAATGGCAGCGCCATACAACCGGTTTGCTCCGGCAACCTCATCATCAAGTCGAAAGGCTTTTCTACTCCCCAAAGTGATGTCGGGCATTTTGTATACGTTGATTTGTGTGGCAATGGGGAAATTACGGCGCGTGTAACCGGCACGGCGCCGGCAGGAGGGTTCGCTGGGGTAATGATCCGGGAAAATCTGATGGTTGGATCGAAAAAAATGGCGGTTGCATTCAATGGCGCCAGTGCAATCCGGCGCACTATCCGAATGACAACCAATGGCGGCGCCAATATTCAGCAATCCCCTGGATTCCAAAGCCAATATTGGCTACGCATCAACCGGGAAGGCAATACACTCACTGCTTATACCTCTCCCAATGGGCAGCAATGGTCTTTTGCCGGCGCTGCGAACATCACAATGGGCAATTGTGTATTGATGGGACTTTTCGTGGAAAGCATCAACAACAACCAGGAAACCACGGGCACTTTTGACAACATCACGATCACTGGCGGTATTCAGCCGCTAATGGCGCCGGAAGCGGATTTTGTAAAAATTCAGGAAGTACAAACACCTGTAAATGGCGTCACAAACAACCGTAACGATTTCAAATTGCCTTTAGCAAAAGACGTTCCTGTAATCCCGATCAAAGCGTATCCCAACCCGACTACGGGCATTTTTAACCTCGATTTGAGCACTTTTACGGGAATGCAGGTTGTGGTCCACATTTCTGATGCAACGGGCAAAGCGCATATTTCAAAAACAATCCGGGCTGATTCAGCCGCAGAAAAATTCGACCTGAACGGTCTTACACCTGGCCTGTATATCGTTCGGGTGCAAGCAGAAAATGGTCAGATGCAAACACTTAAATTGGTGTTCGGAGACGCTGTCAGGTATTAAAGAAGGGGTAAGCCTGATTGCGAAAATGGCTTTGCAGCCCGGCCCTTTTGGGCCGGGCTTTTTTGTTGTACGTGTAACCCGCATCCCGGCGCGGGACTTGCTGGCCACTCTTTATACAACCCCGGACCTTGTGTTTGAAATCTGATCAGAGTAAACAACGGTATAGGGTTGACGCCTACTAACTGGCTCAGTTATTATAGTAAGGTCAGCCAGATGAAGCTGGTGACCACAGCCACCTGAATCCCAACCCAAGCCCCGCCACGCCCAACGCATTCACCGAGCCATGCCAGGCCCGCATGGACGGAATATTCAAAAAATCCAGCGGATAATACCCGCGCATGGCGTAACCCAAAGCGAGTGTCATACTAAAAAAAAGACAGCACGCAAGGCCAACACCAGCGATACGCGCCGCAAAGGATGCCCTTTTTTGAAAAGCCAACCGCAGGTACCCAAATCCGCAAAGCCAGCCTGAAAGCGCTACCACAGCAGCAGCCACAGCTTCCGGCCAATAGACGCTGCTCACCTGCATCACAGTAATGCCCACGGCAGTCATCGGGATAGCAAGGATGGCTAACAAAGCCGCAAGGCGACTGATGTATCCGGGAGAAAATTCCTGCAACCATCCGGCCAGCAGTGGAAAAATCAACCCGGCGTAGTGAAAATGAACGGCGGTGAGCAACACAATAGCCGGATCAAATCCAAGCGGCCGCCACCCAAAACGGTCAAAAACCGCCCACAAACAGCCGACCAGCAGAAATACCTGCCCAGCGCCAAGGGCCATGTTTTCTGGTGTCTGACGCCATGCCCGAAGCTGTAACCAGCCGCGTTGAAAGCTCCAAAGCCCCACGATCAGCCACCCGCACGAAAGTGTGCCCGAGACCAAACCCGCAGGCAGGAACAACGATACCGTGAGCAAGCCGCCGGCTAATCCCGTCCCTATTGCATACGGATCCGGGTAGTGCAAAAACCTGAAAGCCAGCGGTGTCCAAACCAGTACGGCTAAGGCCAGCAGCACCCGCGCCCATTCGTCGTGGCTGGTATCGGGCCTGACCCAAAAGAGCAGCAACAGCCAAAGGATCGCTCCGATACCGGCTATTTTGGCGTAATTGATCATTTTGAACCGGATTTATTGATGCAGTTTTTCATCGCCTGCGCAGAATCCCTCCGAAACCGAGCCTGAAACATCCGCATCATTGGGTAGGCCAATTTGGCGTACCAGCGCTTCGGTTTGGAAAACGCCCGGAGGGTATACCAAACCTGGCCGCTATCGTCCTGTTCCACCAAAAACAGTTCTTCTCCGCACTCAATATGACCGGGCAAAGTGCCGTAAGCGAACCCGAAGCGCCCCGGCTCATCTATCACATAAATGATGCGGCAGGAGTTGCGCCACCACAACCCGAATGCTTTGGCGTACATGGCCAGCGTTTCTCCGGCCCGAATCGGCGTGTCCGGCGGCAGAATAATCGTCCAGGCAGGCGGGAACATGCGCCAGTGGCGGATGGCTTCGCAGGCTTGTTCAAAAGCAGCCGCGCCCTGCCCGATGTTGACGCGCTGGAAGTCGTTGTCGAATCCGGGTACTTTTTCAGTTTTTGCGGAAGCGCCCCGGATAGTATAAGTAATATCCAACTGCTTTTCCCGGGCTAAAAAGGCAGCTAAACTTTTGGATTGAGGCAAATGAAAAGCGATCATATTTTATTTTCATTTTTTTTTGAAACAAATGAAAGTGAGTATTGTTTGCAGTATTTGTATTTTTAAAGTGCGTTCGAGTATTTTAAGAAAGCTAAGGCTATTGGATAGCTTTGTGTTATAAAATAAAGCATTGACAATGATCGAATTGCGCTCTTTGCGTATTCCCCTTGCGTCTTTGCGGTAAAAATTAAACCGCAAGGGACGCAAAGGTTTTCGCAAAGAGCGCAAGGAAATAATTACAAACATTGGAGCACGATGCGGTAATATTCAGTACAAAAAAACAGCGATTTATGTCCTATCGAAGTTTGCAGGCATGTGTATTGGATCTGGAGCGTCACGGCAAGTTAGTGCGCATCCGGGAGGAAGTTGATCCAAATTTGGAAATGGCAGAAATCCACCGTCGGGTGTACGATGCGGGTGGGCCTGCGTTGTTGTTTGAGCGGGTAAAAGGTAGTCCTTTTCCGGCTGTTTCCAATTTGTACGGCACTTATGAGCGAACGGAATTTCTGTTTCGGCACACCTTAGAGCGCGTGAAACGGGTCATCGAATTAAAGGCCGACCCGACCAATTTTTTCAAGCGCCCCCTGCGCTATTTGGACGCCCCGTTCACGGCATTGTCCGCGTTGCCCATGCGCAGCCGGTTTGGCATTGCTTCTGCCTGGGGGGAAACGACCATTGATCAGTTGCCGCAAATTAAATCCTGGCCCGACGACGGTGGCGCTTTCGTCACCCTGCCGCAGGTATTCACCCTGCCCCCCGGCAGTCGGAACGCCATGCAAAGCAATATCGGCATGTACCGCATCCAGCTTTCGGGCAACGATTATCTCCCAAACCGCGAAATCGGACTGCACTACCAGTTGCATCGCGGCATCGGCGTACACCATACGCAATACCTGCAAAGCGACGAGCCATTTCGGTGTTCTATTTTTGTGGGTGGCCCGCCGTCCCATGCGTTTTCAGCGATTATGCCGTTGCCGGAAGGGTTTTCGGAACTCACTTTTGCCGGCCTGATGGGTGGCCGGCGTTTTCGCTACGATTGGCGCGACGATTATTTCCTTTCCGGAGATGCCGATTTTGTGATCACCGGAACCATCCGCAAAGACCTGAAAAAGCCGGAAGGCCCTTTCGGCGACCACCTGGGCTATTACAGTTTAGCCCACGATTTTCCGGTAATGGAGGTGCATAAAGTGTACCACCGCCGCAACGCCATCTGGCATTTTACGGTGGTGGGCAGGCCGCCGCAGGAAGATTCGAGCTTTGGATACCTTATCCACCAATTGGTCAAATTGCTGACGCCGCAGGAATTTCCCGGCGTTTCAGAAATCCACGCGGTGGATGCCGCCGGCGTTCACCCACTCTTGCTGGCCATCGGCAGCGAACGCTACATGCCTTTCCGGGAACGGCACGTGCCGGAAGAGATACTGGCGCAGGCCAACCGCATCTTAGGCTCAGGCCAAACCTCTTTGGCTAAATTCCTGTTCATTGCAGCCCGGGAAGACTACGCAAAGTTGTCCACCCGCGATATCCCGGCCTTTTTTACCCATATTCTGGAGCGCGTGGACTGGACCCGCGACCTGCATTTCCATACCCGAACCACCATTGACACCCTCGATTATTCGGGTTCCGACTGGAATTCTGGCTCGAAAGTGGTAGTTGCTGCCTGCGGGCCGCGCCGCCGGGAACTTGCCCGCGAATTGCCTGTGGATTTTTCGCTTCCGGAAGGATTTTCGGAACCTGTGTTTGCACAACCCGGCGTGCTGGCCATCCGCGGACCGAAATTCACCGACGAAACTTCTGCCAAAGATTGCGAACGACTGACCGATTACCTGGGCCGCTTCAACCTGGAAGGCATTCCAATGGTCGTATTAACCGACGACAGCACCTTCGCAGCGGCATCGGTGAATAATTTTGTGTGGACGACGTTCACCCGCGCCAATCCTTCGCACGATCTGTACGGCGTGGATAGCTTTGTACAGCACAAACACTGGGGATGCCGGGGGCCGCTGGTCATTGACGCCCGCATCAAGCCGCATCACGCGCCGCCGCTGATTGGAGATCGGGCCGTGGAGGAACGGGTGGATCGGTTGTTTGGGAAGGGTGGGGCATTGGCGGGATTGTAAGAGGGCATCGGGCATAGTCTGAGAAATAGTAGACACGAGGCGGAGCCTCTCGTCAGCAATGAGATTGCAGGAAGGTAGGATGTCATCGCTTCGGGCAAAGCCTGGAAAATAGCAGACACGAGGCCGGAGCTTCGCGCCAACAAAGAACTTTTTTGTCAACGATTACTTGTCGTAAGTCTTAATTTATGAGGACTTGTTTTGGGTATTCGTTCAATTAGTTTTCTAGCTTCAAGGTCTAATTTCACAGTTACAACATACCAAATTACTTTCCCGTCAAATTTGCCGGACAATTCAGTAACAGCAATATCTGTCAAATCTTCAAATGTAATTTCCTTCTTCGTTTGAATAGTGTCCAAAATGAACTTTTTTATTTGCTCATATTTGGCAAGCGAAATGTTTACGCCTTTTTTTCCTTGTGGGTGCAGCGTTAAGATTTTTTCGTCTTTACCTTTCATTTCACCTTGTGTTTAAATGTAAATAAATTAAAAAATAGGCTAATCAGGAAAAAGGCAATGATACGGTCTATAAATTCTATCAAAATGTATTCAAAGGGAAATAAATACCATGTAGTTTGAGGAAGTATTTCAGCAAAGCAAACTATGAGTCCGATAATTAGTGATGTTGTCGTAACAGTAGCCCAGCTGGTAACTTTCAGCCTTGTCAGGGCAAGTAAGGTAATTCCATAGCTCATGAAATACATTGTCTATCTTCGTATATGTGTCCCAACAAGTCTATTATCGTCAGGCATTTCACTTGCGCATTCTTTTAGCGATTACATCATCATTAAATTCCACTTCTTCTATCAAGCCTGCTGTATTTGATTTAATAATAGCTTTGAAAGAAAAATCATCTACACCGTTAAAGCCCGGTTGAATAACTTCGTAGATTTTCATGTGGTTCTCATCAGATAGCCTCTTGATTTTATATTTCATATTTCCTATTACTGCATTTTTACCCCATTCCTCAGGATTTAGTTCCACTTTTTTCACCATGACTGAGTCAGATTGGTCTAGTTCAAGGGGAGTGAATTTTTTCAGTAGCACATAAAAATTCCCGACTATATCCATATCTATATTGATAGAAGTATTTGGGCCCGCTAAAAGGGTTTGTGTGTGTGAGCTATCGGCAAAATTTACTTTTCCCAAAAAAGGAAGGCTTCCTTTTACAGAAAAGTAGTTACCTGATTTCCTTAATTTCATTGCCGATACACCTTCCACCGAACTGCGCTTTACCCAAACGGACTCTGGTGCCCCATTTTTAATTATCCATTCTGTAGTTGTATTCCGCTGTGCAGGCGGGTCTATGCTGTTGTGGCTTATGATTTTTGTTCTTTCCCCGTTTGAGTTGCTATAAATTATTTCATTCCCACACAATACATCTTTGTAATAAATATTATACAATGCTATTGGTTTGTATGATACTGACGGATTTTTGAAAGATTTAAGCCTGTCGGTATTGCCTGACATTTGTTTAAGTTCTGCTTCGACTACGCTTAATTTTTTGTCAAGTTCAGTTTTGGGATACCATTTGCCTTTTAGCATAACACCTGCTATTCTTCTTGTATTGCTGATATACTCTAAGGGATTTGCATCCAGCAACACCATATCAGCCTCTTTATTCACTTCAATAGTACCGATTTTTTCCTGCCAGCCCAAATAGGCGGCAGCGTCTATGGTACCAGCCTTTAAAATGTCGTAATTGGGAATACCTAATTCTGAAAAATTTTGCATCTCATCATGATATGAAAATCCCGGAATAACGAAATGAAATCCGGCATCGGAACCAAGTAAAAGCTTTAGGCCTTGTTCGTAAAATGTTTTTACAAGCAATGGGGCGCCGATGTATTTGTAGTTCGGTGAAGACAAATGCCAGTATGCTCTTTGTCGGGGAGGCACATATTTCATATTCGCAGTTTGCCTTAAACTATCATCTTTACCAGACAAGGCTCTTGCTTTATGAATCGTTAATGTGGGGATGATGTATTTGTTGCTTGCTTTGAAATCTTTTGCCATTTCAACAAGTCTTTCTTTAGGATAAGTTTCACCGGTTTGCAGATTCATAAATCCTACCAGATTATCAAACGAACGCTGAGCGCCGGTAGCATAGTCTTTAAACTTTACCAGGTAGGGCAAATGGCCTTCAACATTTATATTCAGCTTTTCTGCCTCATCCAATACAGCCGTATATGTTTCCTGGCTTATGGTTACATATACAAATACTGCATCATATCCCATTCTTTTAGTCTCTCTGACAGCAAACCTTGCTTCTTCTACATTTGCTATGATGCCTTGTGTATGGTAAGAGGCAATTTGCCCAGAAACAGGAACACCAGCACTGTAAATTCGTGGAGCAAATATTTTTCCATTATCAGATAGATATTTTACCCCATGCTGAAATGGCTGACCCGGTGCATTGCGAACAGTTGTGATTCCATTAGCAATAAAAAGAGGCGGGTTCTTTTCATGAATATGTGCATAACAGTCAATGAATCCGGGGATAAGAAATTTCCCTTTTGCATTAATTTTTATCGCATTAGCAGGAATAGTTGCCTTTGATGCTTCTCCAATAAAAGTTATTTTTCCATTTGTGGCAATTACAGTTTGGTTTTTTAGTATCGTATTTGCAGTCATGGGGATTACAGACACATCTTCAAAACAGAATACCTGATTCGACTCTATTGGTTTAAAGCTATAAAGGATAATTATAACTATCCCCAAGCTCAAAATAACCAGGTGAAACCAACCTAGTGAAGATTTAACGAAGTTATACATTGCTAAACATATTTAGAACTTGTTCGGGAATTTCTCAATCGGCTATAAACGGGAATTTAAACGAGCTCTTAGAGCTTGTTCGGGATTTCATGACGGAGCGAGAGCGAGGAAATTTTGTTTTAGACAAGGCGGGTTTTGCAGACGTAGCCGGCAGCTACGGTGAAAAAATCCAACGCAGTATAAAATAAAATTTGCCGCTCGCAGCCCGTTGATGAATTCCCGAACAAGCTCTTAGTCAATTACTTTAGTTAACTCAGTTTGCATCATTATCATCCAATTTTGTCCATCCCGGCTGTATTCTCCTGTTCCTTTCCACTTGCCGGCATCTGTAAAATCGGTTGTAAATTGCATAGTGCCGCTATTGTTAGGAATAGGCAGCTTCCAGCGTATTACCTTTTCGCTAACGAATACAATTTCAGCATCAATCACATCCCCTTTTTTGTATGCTCTCATTACCCACTTATTATTTTTCAGGTCTTTTGATATTACACCGAAGGCATCGTGGACAATTATTTGTTGGTTAGTCAGAGAGTCCTGTTTTGTTCCTAAACCCTCAACAGACAAAACTGCACAATCTAATTTACAAACTACATTTTCTGTAATATTTGTAAATTGTTTCCCGCTTTGCGTCATCATCCAGCCGTTACCTTTCCATTTTCCTACCATGAAAGAAAGAGGGTTGTCTTCGCTTTGTGCATAAACAGAAGCGAAGCTCAATAGTGCGCAAGCGATTATTAAGCTTTTTTTGCTCATTGTATATTGTTTTGTTGCAAAATTACAACACAGGGTAGTGTCTTACTGTGTAAAAAAGCGTTCAATTTGAAAATTGATGGCTAATTGTCTCCGTTTGTGTAAGAAAGTTTCTTAAGGATGTGCCTAACATGAATTTTTTAAATGTGTTTATAAAATGAGAATGGTCAGTATAGCCGTTTTCAAATGCAGCAGATGAAATAGTCTCCTGTTGCATATATATTAATTCCACGGTATTGCGCAGCCTGTTAATGTTGCGATACTCAGCCATTGTTATTCCCGTAATTTTTTTAAAATGTTTTTGGACAGGCCTTATAGACAAAGGAATGACGTTTGAAAAATCATTGATTTTGCTTCCGGTCTCTAATTGCAAACAAATGAATTTAACTAAAGGGTCGGAAGTTACTTTTAGCTGCCTTGAAAGGTTTAAGAGTCCTTTTTCAAGTAATTCATAATCTGAAAAGCCAGCAGAAATAGCACTTTGATTAACATCAGAAAAAAAATCAAGGATGCGGCTTGGAATTTCAGTAATCTGATTTGAAGTGGTTAGTTTGTCATCAAATAATGCTTCAATACTTATCCATGGATTGAAACGAATGCCTAAAAAGACTGAGCCGGGATAGATTTCCCTTTTCATACGCTTTGCCTGTATTCCCAAACAAGTTGCCCCTTTATAGTGAGGAAGGTTTACAAAAACGATAGATAGTTTGTTTTCAGGCATAATTTCAAACAAGAATGGTTTACCGTTGTTGAAATCGGCTGAAATTTCAAATTTCCAATAAGAATGAATGAGTTCTTTAAGATTTTCAGAAGGAGCTGTTTCGGTATAAGTCATCCTGTTTTGGTGTAAATGATTATTTTAGTTTCCTGTCATTTGTTGTTTTTTGGTCGGTCTTGTTTCTTGTTATCCTTGCCAATAACGGTTTGCGGCTTGGCGTAGTGGCAGATTTTATGCACAAACGTTCAGCCTAAAACTGATGCCAAATTTATGAAAAAAAATTCAATTTAGCACTTCAGTCCCCATAACGCCAAACCCGTGTTAGCGGCTGGACTTCTTCTTTCGGTCAGCAAGTTCAGTCGGTGTCAGACCGAATTGTTTTTTGAAAGCGTAAGAGAAGTGTGATAAGTTTTCAAAGCCTGTTTCTAAATAGACTTCAACAGGTTTTCTGTTTTTCTCTGTCAGTTGATAGTGGGCAAGTTCCAAACGTTTTTGTGTCAGCCAGCGTTGTGGCGTTATGGTATAAAGTTTATGAAAATCACGTTTGAAAGTTGTCAGGCTACGTCCTGTTAAGTAACCAAACTTTTCCAACGGCATATTGAACATAAAGTTCTTTTCCATAAAGCCTGCTAAGTCAATTTTATACGGCTCTTCAAAGTTAGCTAAAATATTGTCAATGTCTTTGTCAATCGTTCTAAGAATTGTAATTGCTTCCGTAATTTTTAATGAAGCAATGTTTTCAGGAAATTTTTCCTGAACGTCAAAATAAGGGATCAACGAAGCAAGACAACTTTCTAATAATGGGTGTTTGCTAAAGCTTCGGATTTTTTGTGTTGCGGAAACTTTTGTCTTTACGTTCAAGTTGGCGTAAAATTCTCGTAGTCTATCAATGGAAAGGTGCATTACCACCGATTTATGTGGCTTTCCGTCTTTCGGGTAATTGATAATTGTCGCTAATTGATTTCTTGGAATGAGAAAAATGTCACCTGCTTTAAACAAATAATTTTGGTCGGCTTGAATAATTTTTGTTTCGCCTGAAATGAACCACACAAGCATATGGTGGTCAAACACAACTTCTGTCTTAAACAACTTGTCTTCATAGCAAGAAAGTTTAATGTCGTCAGTTATGTATTTTAATTGAAATTCCATTTGCTTGCGTGGTTACAAAGTTACAATTATCAATTAAGTTGAAATGTTATGCCTGTTAATTTTTCGCTTAATTCCCACAAACGTTTTGCGTTGGCTTCGTCTAACGAATAAGGTTTTACACCTGCGGAAACTTCTTGGGTCAAAGATAATTCTGCAATGTTGGTGTCTTCACAATACACACCGCCTATGTTGTTTAGTTGCGGACTTGTTGCACACCAAATTGTTGTAGATGCACCTTGCGGAATTGTTTTGAGTGAAGCGGCAACATCGGGCAACATATTTCCTTTTTCATCGAAAAAGCCCATTTGTATAAACAATTCCAAAGGTGCTTCTCTTGCTAATTCTGTTCCTGCAATAGAACCCGGATGCAATGAGTATGATCTTACACCAAACTCTTTTGCACGATTATCCAATTCAAGTGAAAATAAATTGACTGCGGTTTTAGATTGTCCGTAACCTTGCAAGGTTTCGTATTCCCGATTTTCAAAATTCGGGTCGCCAAAATTGAAAGGTGCAAATTGATGTCCTTGCGAAGAAACATTTACAATTCTTGCTCCGTTGGCTTTCTTTAATGCTGTCCATAGTTTGGCAGTGAGTTCAAATTGTGCCAAATAGTTTACTGCTAATTGTGATTCAATTCCACGTTTGTCCCTGCGTATCGGAACCCACATAATTCCTGCGTTGTTGATGAGCAAATGCAATGGTCTGCCCGAAGCCAAAAATTTTTCTGCAAATGCGTCAATAGAATTGTGGTTTAGTAAATCCATTTCTTCTATTTCAACATTAGAAATTTCTTGCAAATTTTTCTTTGCTTTTCCAATGTCCCTTGCTGGAAGAATGACTGTCGCACCTGCGTTTGCAAGTGTTTTAACAGTTTCCAATCCAATGCCTGTGTTTCCGCCGGTTACAATGGCGATTTTGCCTGTAAGGTCAATGCCTTTAATTACTTCTGCTGAAGTTGATTTTGCGTTGAAACCCGAATCTATTGGTTTCTGTAATGCTCCGTTGTAATTTGTTTGTCCCATTATTTTTAAAATTTTGTTGGGACAAAAGTAGATAGCATTTTGTTGGGCAATTTTGTTCAAACGTCCGAATTTACTTTGTTCAAAAGTTCGCTTGCTTCTATCAGGAACGTGGGGCTATTAGACTTGCCGCTAACTCTTGAATATGCATACTTTTCGAAAGCTTGAACAAAAGTAAAGAAAATACCTAAATTCTGCGATAAGTCAATTGGTTTAAAATTAAATGCTTTAAAATCAATTATTTATAATTATAAAACCAGTCATGAACGACAACAACAATACAAAATGCGCAATAGCATCTACCGGAAGCTCACCTTCCCTGCATGGAATGGATTGGACACAAGCCGGACAAATATAACTTGAAGTGGTTTCCACTTATTTTGATGCTCTTTTAGATACATTGACTTCCCTTTTTCCCATACAGCAGCAACCTTTTAAAAGCATACATCGCAGGAAGCCGCTTAAATGCCTGATCAATCCGGTGTTTATACTCGGATACAAAAATTTTTTGTTCGCTTTCCGATAACCTTTCTAAGTAAGGAATTAAGGCTGAACCAGAGATAAAATCGAATAATTGTTCCGGGGCTTCGGCGATGATCGGATACACCTTTTGGATGATTTGAATTTCTTGTAGCCCACACTCAAACATAATTTGTGCGTAATCATCCATACTTAGCACAGGCGATTCCCTTTTCCAATTGCCCAAAAAATCAGCAAATGGTTTTTCTTGCACCAGGTCTAATAGGATTTTGTTGAGCAAGTTTTCCTTTTGGACCGGCATTTGCACGGCAAACTGACCATCAGGGCTTAAATGTGAGATGAGCTTAGGGAACAATTCCGGGTGATTGTCAGACCATTGCAACGCAGCGTTGCTGAAAATCAAATCCCAGGTTTGTTTGGTATCTGAAGCAAGAAACGCTTCAACCGAAGTATTTTTAAAATGCAGCTTATTGGACTCCCATTCCTTGCTTTTGGAAAGCATTTCAGGAGAAGGATCAATGCCCAGAAAATTTGCCCGATCAAATTTTTTTGACAAGAGGCTTGTTTGCTCTCCCGTACCGCATCCTATATCTACGCCATTTTTCAACTGATTTTCGGAAATCAATTCCATCAAATCAAAAAAAGGCTGGTATCGGATACTTTTAAATTGGTTGTATATTTCCGGATTCCAATGCATGTCATTTTTTTAACCAAAATACCCCTTGATATAATTCTCGGTCAATTGTTTTTCAGGATTGTTGAAAATCTTATGGGTTTCATCAAACTCAATCAACTCGCCCAAATACATAAAAGCGGTGAAGTCGGAAACCCGAACCGCTTGCTGCATATTGTGCGTGACAATAACAATCGTATAGTCATTTTTCAATTCCAAAATCAACTCCTCAATCTTCAAGGTACTGAGCGGATCGAGGGCAGAGCAAGGCTCGTCCATTAAGATGATTTCGGGTTTGACCGCAATGGTGCGGGCGATACACAAACGCTGTTGCTGACCACCTGAAAGCCGGGTTGCAGGTTCGTGCAGTTTGTCTTTCACTTCGTCAAAGATATAGCTTTTGCGAAGCGATTCTTCTACCATTTGTGGTATTTTATCCTTCGGGAAGCCATTAATTTGCAAGCCATAGGCGACATTGTCATAAATGCTCTTTGGAAACGGATTGGGTTTCTGAAAGACCATGCCGACCTTTTTACGCAACTTATTGACTAAGGTGTTTCTGTGAAAAATATCCTGTTCGTCAATCGTCACTTTGCCGGTGATGCGGGCATCAGGTGATAAATCGTGCAACCGGTTGAGCGTTCGCAACAGCGTAGATTTGCCACAACCCGAAGGACCAATCAAGGCGGTCACCATTTTTTCGGGGACATCCAATTGAATGTTTTTCAAAACCTGCTTTTCGCCAAAATATAAATTGAGATTTGAAACCTCAATAATCGGCTTTGTTTTTACTAATGCAGCTTGCACCATGATTTATTTTAATTGGTTTCTGAATTTATTCCGAATCATAAAAGCCACGATATTAAGCATGAAAACCAGTAAAATCAGCACCGCAGCCGTGCCATAAGCTAAGGGGCGCACCGTTGCAATGGATTGATGTTGCGTGGTAAGCATGTATAAATGATAGGGCAATGCCATAAATTCCTGAAATAAATTGCCCGGCAACCCGGTCACATAAAAGGCGGCGCCTGTAAATAAAATTGGCGCCGTTTCACCCGCAGCGCGCGAAAGGCTTAAAATAACCCCGGTGGCAATGCCTGGAATGGAAGCAGGTAAAACGATATCTCTGATGGTTTCAAATTGTGTTGCACCCAAAGCCAAAGCGCCTTCCCGCATGGATTGCGGAACCGTTTTCAGCGCCTCTTCGGTTGTCGTGATAATATAGGGCAACGACAATAAACCTAAGGTGAGACCCGCAGACAAAATAGACGTACCCAATTGTAAACCCTGAACAAACAATGCCAGGCCAAACAACCCATAAATAATGGACGGCACACCCGCCAAATTGCGGATTGCGGCACGTATGATTTGCGTAGTCGTATTATTTTCGGCATATTCACTCAGATAAATGGCACAAGCAATACCGATGGGTAAGGAAGCTAAGGTTGTAATCAAGGTTAATAGCAGCGTGCCGACAATAGCGGGCAAGATGCCCCCTTCCGTCATCCCATTTTTAGGGGCATCAAAAATAAAAGACCACGACAGGGCGCTCAGTCCTTTTGAAAATATTTCACCCAAAATCAAAAATAAAAAGGTGCATACCAGAAGCGTACAAAGCAGCAGCATTGTAGCCGGCAGTGGGTTTTCTTTGAAAATGGTTTTAAAATTCATATTTCATTGAAATTTTCTAATGCGGTTCGCCATTCTTTCTGCCAATACATTCACTGCCATGGTAATCAAAAACAAAATCAATGCCAGTGCAAACAACCCGTAATAATGTGTGGTTTGAAAGGGTACTTCGCCCATTTCAATCGCAATTGTGGCGGTAATGGTGCGTATAGAACTGAAAAAACCTGTTGGAAACGCCAATGAATTGCCGGTTGCCATCAAAACCGTCATGGTTTCTCCTATTGCCCGGCCCATACCCAGCATAATCGCTGCAATAATACCCGGATACGCAGCAGGTAAAACGATGTTTTTCACCGTGGCCCACTTTGTAGCGCCCAAACCATAAGAAGCTTCTTTGACGGTCATCGGTACCGCATGAATTGCATCTTCCGCAACCGTGATAATCGTGGGCAATGCCATAATTGCTAACAAAATTGCCCCGTTTAAAGCATTTAAACCATTGCTCAAACCGAATAAATTTGAAATGCCCGGACTTATGACCACAATACCCAAAAAACCAATTACAACGGAGGGAATCGCCGACAGCATTTCAACGGCCGGTTTCAATATGTTTTTGACAAAACCTGTGGCGTATTCTGAGATAAATAAGGCGGTGCCGATTCCTAACGGGATGGCTATGGCCATGGCGCCCAAAGTTACCAAAAGCGTGCTTGCCAAAAGCGGCAATAAGCCAAAATGACGACTGGGATTCCACTGCGTATCGGTAATAAAATCAAGCGGTTTTATTTGTGAAAAAAAAGCTACCGTGTTGTAGAGCAGCATCATAAATATACTTACTAAAATAGCGATACAAGCAAAGCCTGCTATGCGAAAGACAACTTTAAACGCTTTATCCATCCTGACCCTCAGCCTGTTGTTCATATCGTTTTTTATTTTTTTATCGGAAAATATCCGTTACTGACAATGATTTTTTGCCCTGTTTCGCTGCGCTCAAAAGCTAAAATCGGTTTTGCCTTCTCATAAGACGATTTCAAAATGTATTGAAAAAGCGGGCGTTGAAAATAGTATTGCTGGCTCATCACCGCATCATAATCTAAAGGCGAGCAGGCTTTCGATGAAGGCGTATGAACTTTCAGAATTTTAATACCCGTATCCGCTTGCTTGCCATTTTTAAGGACATATCCTGCTCCGACATAACCAATACCGCCTTTGTCCACTTTTACCGCTTCAATGATTTGAGCATTGCCGTTCATTTCTTTTGCGTGGAGTGAAAATTCAATGCCTAATTTCTTTTTTAAATAATCATGTGTTCCTGAATTATTTTGTCTGCCATACACCGTTAAAGGCATTTTTTCTAAGCCTAATTGTTGCCAATCGGTTATATCCCCTTTAAAAATCTGCTTTATTGCTTCAATAGAAAGCGAATCCGTCAATACGGAAGGGTGCGTAATAATCGCCAAAGCATCATACGCGAACACATAAGGAATGATGTCTATGTTTTTTGCTTTGAAAAGTGCTTCTTCTTCGGAATTCATCGGACGGGAAGAATTGGCAATATCTGCCAAACCATTCATCAGGGACGCAATACCCAACCCCGAGCCGCCTCCGGAAACAGATAAAGGGGTATGGCGATTCTGCGAAAAGTAAGCTTCTGCTAAGAGCACAGAAATATTTACCTCTGTGTCAGAACCTTTTATTTTCAACACATTTGCTTGCTTGCCGCAAGACTGATTAAGAAAAAAGATGATAATTAAGAGGAGACAAAATCGCATACTGTGGACTGTTTAAGCGCAAGAAACGCTTTAATCGTAAGTCCATCGTTAAGGGTAGATTAAGTTTCTATTAATTTAAAGTGTTGGATAGTGCGTTTTTGTAAGAGGATATATATCTGCGCAATTTTTTAACTGGTTTTCGGAAATTAATCCCATTAAATCAAAAAAAGGTCGGTATCGGATGCTTTTAAATTGGTTGTATGTTTCCGGATTCCATGGCATGCGAATTGTGTTGAGGTTTATTCGCCATCAGTCCAATCATCATCAGCAAAGCGGTCAAAATAATTACCTGAATGATCAATGATTTATTTACAAGTGGAATGCTTTGTGTGGGATCAATGGATAGAAAAAGTAAAATAGTAATCAATCCCCTCGGTGCAACAAATAATAAAGACCGTAAAGAGAGTTTAGAAAGTTTAAGTTGGATTGCCCGAAAGGCGAAAATGAAAAACACAATCCCTAAAGCCCAAAGGAAAGTGCCAGGGTTCAACACCTCGGCTGTTTCGATTAAGTAGCCGAATAGGATAAAGAATAATGCCCTGACTAAGAATGCACCTTCAATCGTCAGCTCTTTGAATTTGTTGACCTCTTTGTTCAGCTCTTCTGGTTTGAACCTTTCAATCCACTTAAATTTTTTCAACTCGTCAAGGTTCCCAATTGATAACCCAAACAGTAAAATAAAGATCAGTCCCGGCAAATGATAGACTTTTGAAACTGCATAAATTAAAACAACCAACAAAATAATTGGAACAAACTTGATGTGATGATCAATTTTGCTCAGGAGAAAGGAAAGTCCGATGGTTGCGATGAAGGAAACGACTGCAATGATTAAGAGTTGCAAGGCAAATTGTCCGAATGAATTCGTATCAATTATTGCATTGAGCGCAAGAAAGTTAAAAAGGAGAACACCCAAAATATCGGATAAGCTGCTTTCATAAATCACAAACTCTTTGTCGTATGAGGAAAGATTTCTGACGCTTGGAATGGCAATAGCACTACTGATTACGCAAAATGGAATTGCATTAATCAAACTATCTTTAAGACTGAAGTCACCGAAATACCGAAATGCAAATGCAAGAAGAAATGCCAGTGCAATCATTGGAAGCAAAGCACCAAAGAAAGATTTCCTGATCAATCCCAATTTAGATTTGTTGAGTTCCAGCTCCAATGAACCTTCCAGTACAATCAGAATAAGTCCTACCGTTCCTAAAACGGGCAGAACGGGAGAGAAGTCGGGCAATTGAAAGTTAAACCATACTGTTAGTTGCCTGACTCCCCAACCCAAAAGCAACAAAAGAATTACAGACGGAATTTTTGTCTTAGAGGAGGTCAGGTCAAATACATATGCTATGAGTAAGAGGACGCAAAATGTTATGATTATTGTTATTGTCATCGCGAGTAAAGGTATACAGGTTTTTTGTCAGTTCGACATAATTCGGCTCATCGTCCAGATATTGAGGCTGGGAGTTTAATGCACGTGCTTTGTGAGTGCTTAGACAAAGGTAAAGAAATATCTGATTTATAGTATATGCTGTTATACGCTAGCTTTTCTGTTCTTATAGATCAGTCTTAACACGTCATTATTGCTTTCTGCATGATAATATCTTTTTATTTGCACGAAGCCATATTTTGTATAAAAAGCCCTGCCAATAGCATTTTTCTCAAAGACTTCCACCTCCAATTCACCGTACAACTCATGGATAAAATTTACTAATTGGGTCCCAATTCCTTTTGAGTGGTTATTGGGTAATACAAATAATCCTCCTATCTCATTTCCAAGCATACTAATAAAACCAACGACAGCATTATTTTCTTCGTAAACCCAAGTTTCCGTATTGGGAATGTAAATATCTTTCAAGTCCCTTTTTGTTTTTTCTACAAAATCTGATTCCAGAAAAGGATGAGCCAGGCTTGATGCCTCGTACCAAACATTCATGATCTCATCGTTGTCTTTTTCCTCCCGCTTTCTAATCATGTTTGCTTCGTTTTGATGTTTATTCAAATGCCTGCCTTTTCATTCCTCAATACCCCGCTCAAAATAAAGTTCAGGCAAAATAATTTTCACCTCTTTTTCAGTCCCTTCTTTAATCCAATAAACAATGAAGTTGACTTTCGCGCTTTTCAGTTCATAATTCCGCGCTTTCATTGCTTCAATTTGGGTGACAAAACTTTGGGAGAATCTCAGAACGGATTGCCCGCTTGAATTCAGGCATTCGGCTCCATTCACCGTCAAAGCATCTCCACAGTTTAATTGAGCAATCAGATATTGCCTGTTTATGAAGTAGTCAAGCCAAACATCTTTGTAAGTCAGGTGCATCGCTAATTCGTTTGGGGGCAAATAGATTTCACTGTCCTCAACCCGTTCCAGATTTTCTGCGGAAAGGTTGTCAAGGAAATTTGAGTTCAGGTGAATCGTCAAATGCTGTTTTGCTCTTGTCATGGCAACATACAACTGCCGTTTGGCTTCGTCTGTTGCAGGGTTAAAGTTTTCAAGCATCAGGAAAACATGATCAAACTCTTTTCCTTTTGCTTTGTGAATGGTGGAAACGAAAATTGTTTCTCCGTTTTCATTGAAGAAATCTTCCAACTTGGATTCCCGAATGAAAACTTCCAAATCAGATTTGTATTTTTTCTTTGGATTGGTTGCTTCAAAATCCCTGATGATGTTTTTGCATACGTCCAACTTTGTGCTGTTTCGAAACTTGTTTATTAATTCCCGTTTTGCATTTTCCCAAACATCATCGCTAATTATAAAAACATCATCAGCTAAGTTCAGTTGGCTCAAAAAGAACCTGACTTCCAAAAGATTATACAAATTGAAACCGTCATTCGTTTGAATCAACTTTGCCTGCATTTCATTTTTTAAAAGCAGGCCTGTGATTTGCAATGCTTCCTCATTTGTTTTTGTAAGCACACAGGCCGTTCCGGTAAGTCCTGTTGTAAGGATGTCGTGCACAAGTGGCGTAATAAGGTTGCTGCTTTGGTAGCGAACTAATTTTATTTTCCCATTATTTGTTTGTTTGGCTAGGATTGGCGTATTTTTTAAACGGTAGCGAATGTTCTTTACAAACTGATTGGTGAATTCAACAAGGTTGCTTTTGCTTCTGTAATTCTCAACCAATTCATGTTTGGTTGCTTTGTTTACCTGAATAAACTGCTCAAGGTATTTTGCACTGGCCCCTCTGAACTCATAAATATTCTGGTCATCATCTCCTACGGCAATCACCCGCATGTCCTCGTTCTGTTCCATCAAAGCATTGATCAGATTAAACTCGTCTTCGTCCATATCCTGTGCTTCGTCAATCACCAATACGGTTTTGGTAATCCGGCTTGCTTCAACTTCTTTGTTCTTAATTTTTTCAACCGTATTTTTCAAAATCACATTGGATTTTTCCAAACTTCCAACCTTGCCCAATAAATCAAAGCAATAGGAATGGAAAGTTTTTATTTCAATGTAATTTGCAGCGTTGCCAATCAGTTTTAATAAACGCTTTTTAAATTCCGTTGCTGCCGCTCTTGAAAAAGTAACCATGAGCAATTGCTCGTGCTTCACGTCTTCCATCAAAAGCAAGGAAGCAAGTTTGTGAACCAACACCCTTGTTTTTCCGCTTCCGGGCCCGGCCGCTACCACAATGTATTTTGTTTCATTGTCGTTGATGATTCTCAATTGCGTCGGGGAAAGCTCTCCGAAAAGTTGTTTGAATTTTCCCGGAGTCATTTTAAGTTTCAGGGTGTCAATTTTGCTTCCCGGAAAATATTTTTTAAGAAACGAACTGTAATTTAATTGAAAATAATCCTCTACAAACTGCAAGGCATCTTTGTAGTCGCTGATCATCTTATTGGCATACTCGCCAACAATATGGATTTGCTGAACTTTGTTTTCGTAAAACTGATTTAACTTCTGATAATCTTCTTTGGTATACCTTTTATAGTTGTCTTGCTCGACTCTTTCGATGGTCAGCCGGTTATAAGTAACAAGAAAACCGCCTTCAATTTTTATGGCCTCAATTCTCGATAAATAAAAAAGCGTATCTTCAACATCATCAATTGAAACTTTTTTCCCAAAACTTGCAATTGAATTTTCAAATGCTTCTTTCAATTCGTGAACCGAAAACTCGACCAATACTTCCTCTTTGTCTTTATCCTCTTCTGAAATATTGAGGCTACTTTTCCCATAAAGATACTCAACGGTGAACCTTGCCAACTCATGGCGCTTCTCTAATTTTTCCTTCAAATTTTCTTTCGGGTGAAGGCAAAGCACCACAACATGATTTTTAGAATACTCAAGATTCTGCCGCTTAATCCAATGCTTGATTGCCCAAAAATTAATTATCGTTTTTATTTTGTTTGTATTTACACCTTCACAACCTTCGGCTTCCGCTTCTTCGTTTAGCTCCTTAATGTGAAATATTTTTTCCTGTTCTTCAAAAACAGGGAGCAAAAAATTTTCAATTTTGCTAAATGTTTCAACGATGTGGAGCGAACGGTTTTTATTTTCCCCTTTTTTTATAAATGCTGTTAAGTCTTTTGCATCCGCTAAAATCTTTTCTTCACGAAGCAGATTCACAATGTTGATCACTTCTTCTTTTACAATGCCTAAATGGTCGCTGATGTAATCAATTCTTGATGTTGCTGATTCGTCAGTAACTTCTTTTTTGCTTTTACTTGAAAAAAGTTTCTTGATAATCCGGACTCCTTTTTCTTTCTGCCTTTCCTCAAATCTTTTCGAAGCGTTGATTTTGTCTATGGCTTCCTGCGCATTTTTTGAAAGAATACTGTTGGCGAAAACTCTTGGCATGTTTTGCCCCCGCTTTAAATAGCCGGCATCTTCTAAGGCTGCAATGGCTGTGGTTACCCTTGTTTCAATCTCCAGAACATTATCATCCCAACCTGCTTTTCGTGCAATTTCCAAAGCAGAATTGGATACGGTTGAACGGAATTTAGTAATCTCTTTTATCGCTTTCCAAATCTGTTGAATTTCTTTGATTGAAAGTTTGGTTTGATTCAACAGGATAAAATGTTTGCCAAGGTCTTCTTCATTGAACAACACAAAACAGTCGGCAACAATCTTTTCATCCCGTCCTGCTCTGCCGGCTTCCTGGATGTAGTTTTCAAGCGAATCGGAAATTTCAAAATGAATCACCATGCCGACATCTTTCTTGTCAACCCCCATGCCGAAAGCAGAGGTTGCAACCATGATTGGAACTTCGCCGGAGATGAACGCATTTTGGTTTGCAGTTTTTTCCTGCACCTCCATTTTCCCGTGATAAGGTTTGGCATTAAACCCATCTTCGGTTAACCGCTCCGCAAGTGCATACGCCTTTCGCGTTCTTGAAACATAAATAATTGTCGGGCAATGCTTCTCCTCAATTAAATCCCTTACTGCCTGATATTTTTCTTCCTCGTTTCCTTTTTCAAAAACCTTGTATTGAAGATTTGTTCTCGATGCTTTTGAAGTAAATAATTCGAGATCAAGCGAAAGTTTTTCCCTGAAGTAATCTCGTATATCTTCAATTACCTTTTGCTTGGCAGTTGCTGTGAAACAGGAAACAGGAATTCCATCTTCCAGATTTTTCTTTTCCTGAATTGACTTGATGAAATCACCGATGTATAAATAATCAACCCTGAAATCCTGGCCCCACGAAGAAAAGCAGTGTGCTTCGTCAATTACAAAACGTACGACCTTTCTCCCCAGAATTAATCTTTCAATGTTCCGCGAACGAAGAGATTCAGGTGAAATATAAAGTATGGATGCCGAACCATCTTCAACCCTTTCAAATGACTTGGCTCTTTCAATAGGGTCAAGCAATCCGTTTATTGTGACCGCTTCGGTGATTCCAATTTTTTCAAGGTTGTCCACCTGGTCTTTCATCAGCGATTGCAAAGGCGAAACAACCACCGTCAACCCTTTTGAGCTTTCTCCGCTCATCAAAGCAGGAACTTGAAAAGTAATTGATTTTCCGCCACCAGTCGGAAAAACGGCAAGCATGGATTTATTGTCAACGGCTGCTTTAACGGCTTTCTCCTGAAGTGGTTCCCCACCGTATGTTCTAAATGAATCAAACCCAAAAAATCGTTTCAATCCTTTGTGTATGTCCAATGCGTTATTGCAATACCCGCATCCGCTTACGCAAGGTTTGTTTCTAAAGTGCAACATAATTCGTTCCACTTCGGGGTAATTTTTGAGCACCCAAGGGGGGGTAATAGAATGGATTTTTTTATGTTGAATGAAAGTGTAAATAAGGGATAAACAGTAGGCTAATTCAATAGGGAATTCTGAAATTATTTTTTCCAGATCAACGTGTTCGCAAATTTCGTTTTCAAATTTTTGGCGAATCAGTTTTTCAATAGCTGTGGTTGGATTTGTGTATGTTATGAAATGAAAAAAGGCGTGGAATTCCTTTTTGTCCTTCAAAAGCAAATAGAATATTTGTTGAAGCGTTTTATCAGTTTGTCTGAAAGCGGCGACTTCGTCATGGAATAAATCTTTTGCTTTAATCGCATCATTCAGCGGATTATTGGTTTCCTCCGATTGAAGTTTGTCGTCTTTTAATAACGCATGATAGGGCCTTGTGGGAAAGAGCAGGGGAGACAGAAACAAAGTGTCAATGATGTTTGCCGGATTTATCCCAGCCTCATCGAGTGCTTTCCCGATATACTTTAAGTCGTGGTTGAAAATGTTGTGTCCGCAGATAAATTGTGTCCCATCCAAAAAAAGTATGAACTCAGCAACCGAATTTTTATGAAAAGAACTTCCATCACCCTTGATACTCCCGATGTCAAGAATTTTTCGGCTCTTTGGCTCGATTTCTGTGTCAATGAATGCGATTGAGTTCATTTTTTAAGTGTTGAATAGGGGCGTATGGGGGGATTGTCCGTGCGGACAAGCGCTTGGGTTTTTCAAGCACTTAAACAAAAGTAAAAAAAATATCTGAACCTTGCAACTAAGCAATTGCCGGCATGTTGCGGGTCGAAACTTTTCCCGCCTAAAGCGGGAGGTTATTACGAGCAGTTTGCGTATTGTAGTTAGGTGCTTAATAACCAACGCCTTACGAAAATTGGAAAACTAAATCCTCGCTATCGCACCCCCTTGTTAGCTGCGCACAGAATGCATTTAGTGCAAATTGCGGTAAGTCGTAGTGTTCCTAATCGTTTAGTTTACGAATTAACACACCCAAAGCGTCATTTGTCCAGCCTGCTGCCCCACTTAATTGGTCGCAATAAATATAGGTCTTACCATTGTCCACAAATTTTATTATTCTAAATTCTCTTTGTTTGTTTGCCCCAATTATTATTTCTTCACCATCATTGTTTATTTCAAAAAGTTGCCTGATTTGCGGAATTGTCAAATAGCCTTTCGCCCCGATCACAACTTTTGTAAAACTTCTATAGAAGTCATTCATGAAAAACAATCTTCTTTCTTCTATCATATTCAACCCATTAGTGTATGCTGAGGGTATATGATTTAGTTCTGTCAGAAAGCACTTGCTAAAAAATGAATTATTGAAAATTTGAGATTCGTTTAGTTTTGTAGAATTATTTAGTTCAACTCCATTCGCGATTTTTGAATATAGTCCCCATGTATGTCTTGGGTGAAATTTTTTGTTATGATATATTTTTGGAAAAATCGGGTTGAAGCCTAGTTGATTTTGTATATCGAATTGATTAATGTTGTTTAGATTTTCGTTGTTATCGAAAATGAATTTCCAATGTAAAGTATTGTTTATGCTTTCCTTGATAAAAAGCTCTGAATGTTGGTCTGTATTAAAACCTTTCTCTTTACCAACGAATAGTATATTAGAATGAGGATTTCCGAACCCTAAATAAAATGGGTTTGCAAGCTTTTCTATGTTGTTTATTGGGGCATTAAGTTGAAGGTTTCTCCATAAATCTTCTCTTTCCAAACTATTGTTGTTTTTTAAAAGATTTATAAATTCAGATTTTAGTATATCATTAACTGTCGTCTGAGTAAGAATGTATTCTATGTATTTTTGCTCAAGTTCTTCAAGTAATTTTTTCATGAAAATTAAATTATTATTTCGAAATTAAGTTATTATGTAATATTTGCCCAATATCATTGTTGCCGGTTGGGGGATTGGTCACCCTTCATTTCTTTTCGCTTAGAAGAGCTTTATTTGCTCTCCGACTTCAAAAAGTACTTCCTTTTTCCGGCCGTCTAAAAACTCCAATGCTTCACGGACTTTCAATGCAATTTTTTCTGCGAAAATTACAGGTACTGCATTGCCTATTTGTAATTGTAACTCCCGTTTGTTGTTCCCGTAAAAAAACCAATCGTCAGGGAACGTTTGAAGTCTTGCGTATTCTCTTGCCGTAAATGGTCGCAACTTGCTTGCCTTTATTCGCCAAAGTTTTGCTTCGCTTTCAGGGTTACGAACATACATTGCTCCGTCTCTGTCTTTCATAATACGGTCAGCCACTACATTGCCTTTAGCCCACCCCCAAACTGTTGCTGTGTCAACCGCTGGAAAAGGTGATTCAAAATCTCTTACTGGATTTCCTTCGGATGCTGTTCTGCTAAACCGCACAGGAATTGCTATCTCTGATTTGTCGAACGCTTCACCCGTTTCCGTATGAGCGTAACTTTTAAAGCCCCAAGCTGGGGCGTGGTTTGGCAGATTGATTGATAGGTCTTGTCCTAAGTCGTATAAAAATTCTTTAATTCTTGTTTCCTTTTTCTGTGGTTTGGGGAATTTAAAGTGTCGTAAAGTGTCGCCTTTGTATGCAATAAAAATAAATCTGCGTCTTGTCTGGGGAACTCCGTGTTGCGAAACTCTGAAAAAATCAAATGTTGTTGTATATCCAATTGCAGAAAGTTCGTCTGAAATTTGCTGGGCAAATGGCTTCCCTGTTTCAGGGTGTATCATTGTCCTCAAATTCAAAACATTTTCCATAACAATTACTCTTGGCTGCATATACTTTGCAATGCGAACTACTTCACGATAAAGTGTATTACGTTCATCTGTTTCGTCCCTGTTGCCGCCAAGTGAAAACCCCTGACAAGGGAAGCCTGCTAATAAAACATCAAGCCCTTTTTTGAACGAGGGTGTATATTCCCGAACGTCTCCGTGTACAACTTCCCAATCAGGACGGTTCAACCGCAAAGTTTCAACCGCATAACTCAAAATTTCGTTGGACTCCGTATGTTGGAAGCCTGCAAGGTCAAAACCAAGGTCAAGCCCACCTGCACCTGCAAACAAGCCTAAATAAGTATAGTCTGTTTTATTTTCACCTCTGATTTTAAACATTAGTCGATTGATTTTAGAGGTGGTAAAACTGGTATCGAAGCTACGCGTACTTTTGGTTGTCGCGCTTTGCATAAGTCAAAGATGCCCTCAAGAGTAATTAGGGTATCAAGTGGTGATAAGGCATTTCTTGTTTCGTCTTTAAGGTAATAGAAAAAAGAGTTTCCATATTTGTCAGTACGAACAATTTTTTCGGTGATGTTTTTCGTATCTTTTATTTTTTCAAAGTCAGCTTTTTTAGCGACAACAATCTGTCGCATATGAAATTTGCTTATTTTTGAGTTTAAAGGATTAGGATAGGTGTACATTTTTCGATGTCTGATAGAGCCTTCTCCGTAAGGTCCGTGATTATACTCCGTATAGTTTGAGTACTTTGATTCTTTATGAAGGTCAAAATCGTAGTTCAAAAAATCACCATCTAATAAGATAAGTGTCACAATGTTTTTGCTTGTGGTGTCAAGTAATGCAAAAAGGTAAAAGCAAGGAATGATTATCGTTTCAACCCCAACTTTTATCATTGTAGAGCCACAGGGTAAGCTGCTATTGTAGTCAATGGTCAGCCCTCTTGAGTCGCTGCCGTTATGCTTTTGTATCAACTTTTTGATTTCTAAGCCAACAGTTGTTCCATCTTTTTTGTCACGGATGATGATGTCGGGGGTAGTTAATGAACCTGAATGATAAATTTCGTAGTTTACTGGTAATGCTTTTTTTATTTCAAGTTCAATCCAAGTGTCAAACGGGTCATCTTGTACTGTTCCGACAACCGATTTCAGTCTTAGGTCAATAGGTATGCCAGTTTCCCCAATTCTGTTAATCAGTTCTCTGTATATGGCGATAATTATATTTAGTTCTTTCATTTGTTTAATGTCTGTCCTGCAAAGATAGAAAATTTGAAGTCTTGGTTGTGGTTAGCTTTGGTTGGCGACAGACCCTGTATCTGCCAATCCCCCCACCCCACAATCTTCCCCTCCCACATTCAACCTTTTCGTATCTTAGCCCGTTGTTAATGAACCCCTGAGCCATTCTACTGACTCAACACCAATTTCCCTCTAGTATGAGCAAACGGACGATTCGGATTCTGGCGCTGGTTTTGGCAGCGATCATTTTCATCGGCGCATTCTGGCTGTATCAAACCGGTTTCTTTTCAGCTGAAACGGCCCCACCGCCAGGCAAAGAAATGGGCGGCCCGGGCATGCCCAAACAAGAAATCATCCCGGTGAAAGCCATGCGCATCAAATCCGGCGAACTGGTGGATTACATTGCGGTGAACGGCTCTACGGTCGCCAATGAAAAAGTGTTCGTCAGCAGCGAGGTGGCGGGGAAAATAACCGCCATCCAATTTTCGGAAGGCATGCTGGTGAAAAAAGGCGCCACGCTGGTGCAACTTGACGACCAGGAATTGCAGGCCCAAATGCGCGAATTGCAGGTGCGCAAAGAACTGACCCAAAAAATTGCCGAGCGCCTCCAGGGGCTTTACGCCAAAGAAGGGGTGAGCCTTCAGGAATACGAAATCGCCCGCGCGGAAGCCGACCAGGTCAAAGCGCAAATAGCGTTGTTGAGCGTACAAATTGGAAAGCGCACCATCCGCGCACCATTTGAAGGCTTATTGGGGCTGCGGCAGGTAAGCGATGGCGCCTATCTTTCGCCGGGTGCGCCGATCGTGGAGTTGGTGAGCATCAACCCGATCAATATCGAGTTTTCCATCCCCGAAAAATACAGCCGCCAGGTCGCGCGCGGCACCCACATCAATTTCCGGCTCGACGGTTCCGACGAAAAGTTTACGGCCACCGTAGTTGCCAAAGAACCGAATATTGACGCCAATACGCGCACCTTAAAATTAAAAGCATCCGCTCCAAACCCCGGAGGACGGATTTTGCCGGGTGCGTTCACGAATATTTCGGTTAATTTGTCCGAATCGGACGATGCGATTATGATTCCTACACAGGCAATTATTCCTGAGTTGAACGGCAAAAAAGTATATGTCTATAAATCCGGAAAAGCGGAATCGGTAAATATTGAAACGGGCGTTCGTCAGGATACCTACATTCAGGTGACGAGCGGCCTGAGCGCCGGCGATACGTTGATTACCACCGGTGTTTTGCAGGTCAAACCCGGGTCGGATGTGACGATCACGGAGTTTGAATAATTTTTTATTTACCACATAGACTACATAGTTGTTTTCACAATAGTTCACATAGGCGGCTTCCCCATGTGACAAGTTGTGAAAAATTCTATGCGCCTATTGTGGTGAAAAATTTCACCTTATGTCCAGTTTATCCTCCACCAGCATCCAGCGACCGGTCTTGGCCAGTGTGTTGTCTATTGTCATCCTCCTGTTTGGGTTCATTGGGATGCAATCGTTGGGCGTTCGGGAGTATCCCAGCGTGGAAAACCCGATTGTGACCGTATCCACGACCTATACCGGAGCCAATGCCCAGATTGTGGAATCGCAGATTACGGAGCCGTTGGAAGAAGCCATCAACGGCATTGCAGGCATTCGATCGGTGACCTCGATCAGCCGGGAAGGCCGCAGCACCATTACGGTGGAATTTAACTTAGAGATAGAGCTGGAAGACGCAGCCAACGACGTGCGCGAAAAAGTATCCCAGGCGCTTGGGCGATTGCCCCGGGATGTGGATGCGCCAATCGTGACCAAAGCCAACGCGGATTCGCAGCCCATTGTTTTTTTGAACATCCGGAGCGACAAACGCAACCTGCTCGAATTGACTGAAATCGCCGAAAATATCTTCAAAGAGCGTTTCCAAACCATCAACGGCGTCAGTGAGGTGCGGATATGGGGGCAGCGGAAGTACGCCATGCGGATGTGGATTGACCCGGATAAAATGTCGGCTTACGGCTTAGTGCCACTCGATGTACGGACTGCCTTAGAACGCGAAAATGTGGAACTCCCCTCCGGCAGCGTGGAAGGCGCCAATACGGAGTTGACCGTGCGCACGATGGGGAGAATCTCCACTGTAGATGATTTTAACAATCTGATTATCAAAGAAGAAAATGGCCGGATTGTGCGTTTCCGGGACATTGGTTTTGCCGAACTGGGGCCTGAAAACCTGCGCACCGTGCTCAAGCGCGACAACGTGCCGATGGTGGGCAATGCCATCATTCCCCAACCCGGCGCCAATTATGTAGACATTGCCGATGAGGTGTACCGCCGTTTGGAACAAATCAAAAAAAACCTGCCGGAAGACATCGAAGTGTTGGTCGGTTTTGACGTCACCACCTTCATCCGGGCGTCTATCCACGAAGTGCAGGAAACCATCTACATTGCTTTTTTCTTAGTCGTACTGATTATTTTCCTTTTCCTGCGCGACTGGCGCTCCACGATCATCCCGGTGCTGGCGATTCCAATCTCCCTGATCGGGGCGTTTTTTATCATGTATTTAGCCGGGTTTTCCATCAATGTACTCACTTTGCTGGGCATTGTCTTAGCCATTGGTCTGGTGGTGGACGACGCCATTGTGGTGCTCGAAAATATCTATGCAAAAATAGAAGAAGGGGTGCCGCCTTTGCAGGCCGCGCTGAAAGGTTCGCGGGAGATTTTTTTTGCGGTTGTCGCTACTACGGTCGTATTGGCTGCGGTTTTCCTGCCGGTGATTTTCCTTCAGGGGCTTACCGGGCGCTTGTTCCGGGAATTCGGCATCGTCATCGCCGGCGCCGTGCTCATCTCCGCTTTTGTGGCCCTCACGCTCACCCCCATGCTGGCCTCGCGGTTGCTGAGAAAGCACGAACACCATTCCTGGTTTTATCGGGTAACAGAGCCGTTTTTCGTTGCGATGATCGAGGGGTACCGCCGCTCGCTGAATGCTTTCCTGCGCTGGCGCTGGCTGGCTTTTGTGATCATGATCGTTTCCGGCTGGATGATCTTTTCATTGGGCGGAAGCCTGCCCAACGAACTATCGCCCATGGAAGACCGGGGCCGCTTGCGCGGAAATGCTACTGCGGCTGAAGGCGCTACTTTCGAGTACATGGAAACGTATATGAACGAACTGACGGACGTAACAATGGAAGCTATTCCGGAGCGCGACGGCATCATTACGGTCACTTCACCCGGCTTTGGGGGCGGTTCTACGGTCAATACCGGTATTATTACCATTATTTTGAAAGACCGGGCTGAACGGGAACGAGGACAGGCGGATATTTTAGAAGACCTCATGCCTAAAGTAAAGGCATTAACGGGGGCGCGCACTTTCATTACGCAGGAGCCTTCATTTGGCGATCGGCGCGGCGGGCTTCCGGTGCAATTCGTGCTTCAGGCGCCCAATTTTGACAAACTGAAAGAAGCGTTGCCCAAGTTTGTGGAAGAAGCCCAAAAAGACCCCACGTTCAATATTGTGGATGTGGATTTGAAATTCAATAAACCGGAACTGCGCATCGAAATTGACCGCCAGAAAGCGAAAGACCTCGGCGTATCCGTACTCGATGTTGGGCAGGTGCTGCAATTGGGATTGAGCGGTCAGCGCTTTGGGTATTTCATGATGAACGGCAAACAATACCAGGTCATCGGGCAAATTGAGCGCGAAAAACGCAACGAGCCGGTGAATGTGAGTTCGCTTTACGTGCGCAATACCCGGGGCGATCTGATCCAGTTGGACAACATTGTAAAATTGGAAGAGCAAACGACCCCGCCGTCAATTTATCGCTACAACCGCTTTGTTTCTGCGACGGTTTCTGCGGGCTTAGCCAAAGGCAAAACCATTGGAGACGGCATTTTGGCGATGGAAGCTGTTGCCGACCGCGTGCTGGACGATTCGTTCCAGACGGCGCTTTCGGGGGCTTCCAAAGATTTTCAGGAAAGTTCCTCCAGCCTGCTGTTCGCTTTTACCTTAGCTTTGATCCTCATTTATTTGGTTTTGGCGGCTCAGTTTGAAAGCTTCCGCGACCCGTTCATCATCATGTTCACGGTGCCTTTGGCCTTAGCCGGCGCGGTGGGTACGCTGTACCTGACGGATCAGACCCTCAATATTTTCAGCCAGATCGGCATCATCATGCTCATTGGCCTCGTGGCCAAAAACGGGATTTTGATTGTGGAATTTGCCAACCAGCGCAAAGAACAGGGCTTCGACCGTCTTGAGGCCATCAAAGATGCTTCGGTATCTCGTTTCCGGCCCATTTTGATGACCAGTTTGTCCACCACGCTGGGGGTATTGCCTATTGCCTTAGCTTTGGGCGCAGGCTCTGAAAGCCGTGTTTCCATGGGGATTGCGGTAATTGGGGGTATGGTGTTTTCCACCTTATTGACGCTGTATGTGATTCCGGCCATCTATACTTACCTGTCGTCCAAAAAAGCTAATTTTTTGGTTGATTTGACAGAAGAAACGGAGGAGGAAGTTCATGAAACCAAGGTGGTAGCGGAGTAGGAGAGTTGGCAGTTTTTCAGTTGGCAGTTGACAGTCTTGTTACGTAATTCAATGAATTGATGAGTACACGATTGGCTTGCATTTATTAAATTGCTATCCTCAAATTTGATCCGAAACGCAAACACGCCTGCCAACTGCCAACTGTTGCCTGCCAACTTAAAACCGAATTTCCCACTCCACCTGCACCTTCCGCGCATCGCCGCTGATTTGCCAGGCAGGGCCTTCTTTAAGGAGGCGAATGGCTTCCTCGTCGCAGCCGTAGCCGAGCTTTTGCAAGACCTTGAAATTGGACAATTTGCCGGCTGCATTTACCGTGAAGCGCAGTTTTACAACGCCCTGGATGCCATTCTTGCGGGCAGCGTCAGGATAGCGCAGGTTTTGGGCGAGGTAGGTTTCATAAGCATCCGTGCCAACGGCAGGCGCTGCAGTAGCCGGTGCTTTGTAAACGCCTTGCGCTTTTGATTGCTTCTTTTTTTCAAAAGAAGAAACCACGACTTCATCGAGGGTCATGGCGTTTGCCTTCATGGTCACATTTAATGGGCCTTGATCCTCAATGGGCGCAGTAACAGGATCAAAACCGGCATATTGAAACACTAAGCGTTGTTCGCCGCCGGATAACGGCAGGTTAAAATTACCATCCACATCCGTAATTGTGCCGCGCGTTGTGCCTTCCACCAGGACATTAGCTCCAATGAGCGGTTCGCCGCTGGCATCCGTGACCTTTCCAACCAGATTGCGCAGGTTGTTATATGGCGTTGCCTTTGCCTTTGCTGTTTTTTCAGCATCCGCAATGTCTTTTTTAGCTTCCTCGCGGGCGCGGCTGCCGGGTGTAGCCGGGGGCGCGGCGCTCTCTGCGGCAGGGGCATAAGTCGCTACATCGCGTTGGTTATCGGATGGAACGACCAAGGCAGGAGACTCTGCTATTTTGTCGTCTGCTTCGGGTTTGGAGGCGGCTGCTCCTGACAAGGCGGCATCGTTCATCCTTGCGCCATCCAATACATAAGCTTGTTCAGCCAGCGCCGGGGTTATGGGTACAACGTCCAATTCTTTCGAACGGCGGTTGTAGCGATAGCGCGTCGTTGGCAGGGGAGGAGGAGTAGTTTCTTCCGCCACAGCGGGGGTTTGCTGTTCTAATTGGGCAATGGGCTGATCGGTTTTGGGATTTGCCGGAATAGTGGACGTGGCATCTTTTTGGCTAAGCATTTGATCATCAGGAGAGGCCCGGAAAATCCACCAGCCCATTCCGCCCAAGACCAGCACCGACGCCGCAATGGCAATGGCGCGTGGCAGGAAATGTAACCCGCCTGGTCGTCGCTGACTGCTTTTTTCCTGCAATCGGCTACGCAGTCTGGCTAAACTTTTTTCATGATCCGCATCGGCAAAAGCGCGGTACCCCTCCATGGCTTCCGCCAAGAAAGGATCGTCCTGCATAGCGGCATCAAGAGCGCGTTCATCCGAAGCCCGCCCTTCTCCGCTTAACCAGCGCCGAAGTGTTGTGATCATGTTTTTCATATTAATATTAAAAGGTTAAAGGATAAAGTAGAAAGGATAAAGTAGAGATCCGTTTTTCGATCGAATTACGAAATCCCTACTTTAACCTTTAACCTTTCAACTTTAACCTTGAAATTTCTCAAATCTTCAAATCCTCCCCAGCTTCCCTTCCACACAAATCCGCAAATTCCTTCGCCCGTTCTGAATATTCGAGCGCACTTTTCCTAAATCTTCACTCAGTGCCTCCGCAATTTCTTTGTAGGATTGGCCGTCCATGTAGAACAGCGAAACGCACTGTTTTTGTTGAGCAGGCAGTTGTTCGATGCAATCGCGCAGCGCCTGTTCGTTCTGTTCGATGTCCAGATCGCCTGTTGGATGCTGAATTTCGGCAGATTGCATAAGCGCGGGGTCGAAACTTTCCGTTTTTTGGCGATTCTTTTTCCGCAACTGCATCAGGCAATAGTTGCGCAACACGGAATGCAGCCATTTGTCGAACTCCCGGATATCGTGTTGCTTCACTTTGGCAAGCAATTCTTCAAAAACGCCCATCACGGCATCTTCTGCGGCTTGCTCGTCCTTCAGGTATTTCAGGCAAATCCCATAAGCCAGCTCTAAGTAGCGCTCGTACAACTGCCCCAAATATTCGCTCCGGTCGCTGGAGCGGTATAACTCCAGCAAATCCCGGTCGCTTTGTTCCGGCGTTGGTTTCCTGAAAATGCGCAATAGTGCCATGCCGTGATTTGGAAACTGCAAAGTATGAAAAAAAATTTGCAGCAATTTGTGTAATCCGGTTGAGAACGACATCAAAAGGAAAAAATTGATTTACCATGATGAAAAGAATGCTCTGGTTGTTATTTACAGCCGCCCTCGTTTTACCGGCCTGGAGAATGGTCAACACCTACACCATAGAAGGCAAAGTACTGGATGAACAGGGCCAGGAACTGATTGGCGCTAATGTGCTCATCAAAGGCACCACCCTTGGCAATGTGACCAACATCAACGGCCACTTTTCTCTTGCTTCGCCGGATTCCTGCGCCACGCTCGTCATTTCATATACCGGTTTTGAACCGATAGAGGTAAAAGCCTGCTCCGGGAAATTCGAAAAATACACCCTGAAGAGCCGCAGCACAACCTTAGACGAAGTCGTAGTCGTAAGCCCGAAAAGGGAAGAGAAGACTGAACGGACAGCATCCAGTGTAACCGGTAAAGCCAAAAAGGACATGGCGCAAAATTATATGCCCGCGTCCCCATCAACAATGCCGCGTCAGCCGTACCCTGAGCCTTATCCCGTGGATCCCGATACGGAAGATTATGCGGCCATTCAGGAAAACCGCTTCCAGCCGGCCCTGCAAATTCCGCTGTCTACTTTTTCCATAGACGTGGATGCGGCTGCTTACAGCAACGTGCGCCGGTTTTTGAATTTGGGTCAAATGCCACCGGCAGATGCGGTGCGCATCGAAGAAATGATCAATTATTTCGATTACGACTACCCGCAGCCAAAAGGCGAACACCCGTTTGAAGTGATCACTGAACTATCGGAATGCCCCTGGCAACCAGAACACCGCCTGCTGCACATCGGCCTGCAAGGCAAAACGGTTTCCACCGAAAACCTGCCTGCCTCCAACCTCGTTTTTCTCATTGACGTATCAGGCAGCATGAACGCCCCAAATAAACTGCCGTTGCTGCAATCTGCTTATAAATTGCTGGTAGACCAATTGCGCCCGAAAGACAAAGTGTCCATCGTGGTGTATGCAGGCGCGGCAGGATTGGTGCTTTCGCCAACAGATGGCACAGACAAAATAAAAATCAAGGAAGCCATTGATAAATTAAGCGCTGGCGGTTCCACAGCGGGCGGCGCAGGCATCGAATTGGCTTACAAAACGGCGCGCGAACAATTCGTAAAAGGCGGCAACAACCGCGTGATCTTAGCCACCGACGGCGACTTCAACGTGGGCGCCAGCAGCGACGAAGCTATGGTGAAATTGATTGAAAAAGAACGGGAAAGCGGCGTTTTTCTCACCGTACTGGGCTTCGGGATGGGCAATTACAAAGACAGCAAAATGCAGCAATTGGCCGACAAAGGCAACGGCAACCACGCCTATATTGACAACATGACCGAAGCGCGCAAAGTATTGGTCAGCGAATTCGGCGGTACCCTGTTCACCATTGCCAAAGACGTCAAATTGCAAATCGAGTTCAATCCGGCGAAAGTGCAGGCTTACCGCCTCATTGGCTACGAAAACCGGATGCTGAACAAAGAGGATTTCAACGACGATAAAAAAGACGCCGGCGAACTTGGTTCCGGCCACACCGTAACCGCCCTGTACGAAATCATCCCCGTGGGCGTCAAAAGCAGCTTCATTGCAACCGTAGACGATCTGAAATACCAGAAGCAGGAAGACGACAAAAAAGTCACGATTTTGCCCAGCAACGAAATCGTCAACATCAAACTGCGCTACAAGCAACCGGAAGGCGCAAAAAGCCAGCTTATTGAAAAACCGGTATTAGACAAACCCCTGAAAACGGGCGAAACTACTGATAATTTTGGCTGGTCAGCCGCTGTGGCAGAATTTGGAATGCTGTTGCGCAAGTCAGAACTCAAAGGCAGCGCCACGTATGCGCAAGCTTTAAAATTGGCAAAAAACGCGCAGGGCAAAGACCCGAATGGCTACCGTCGCGAAATGATCCAATTGCTGGAAATTGCCCGCGCTTTGGCCGACCCGGAATTGGCGGGGAAGGAGTGAGGAGGGATTTGAAGATTTGAAGATTTGAAGATTTGAAGATGCGAGGATTTGAGGATTTGAGGATGCGATTGAAAAACGCGATCTCTGCTTTATTCCCCGTTCCCGCCATACAGGACAAGTTGTACGAGCCGTTGTGCTCGTTGTGCCGTTGTGTGAAATAAAAACGTTGTGCGAAACAAAAAGGGGCAGCCATCAAGCCGTTGTGCTCGTTGTGCCGTTGTGTGAAATAAAAACGTTGTGCGAAACAAAAAGGGGCAGCCGCGTGTGCGACTACCCCTTTTCCGTTAATTGGTTGAATTTGTTAAATTGGTTGAATTTGTTGTATCCGAAATACTGATCGTTTTACGAAAACACCACCAATTCAACTACTTCAACCAATTCACCCCCCTTTACGGCCTCTGGCTTCCCGCCATAAACTGCTTGCTCAGCGGCGCCTGGCCTGCGGTGCGCAGGGTCAGGGTGTAGATGCCGGAAGGCAGGTTGGTC